>JAEEGL011143804.1_pt1 | contig 119630 bp, 66 predicted proteins | sample 9134231 | NCBI WGS metagenome assembly JAEEGL01 (sample SAMN16246548, study PRJNA631951) | gut metagenome | biome: gut microbiome; feature: rumen; material: fiber-attached | host: Bos | place: Iran: Karaj | collected 2018-10 | reverse complement strand
TCTGTATACTGGAATGCCTATGCGTGCCAAACGAGCTTCCAGGTCTGTGTCTTCTCCTGTGGCTGGTGCTAGGAATCTTTCGTCAAATCCATTCACTTTTAGCAAATCACTTTTGTACATTCCAAAATTGCAGCCTAATAGTCCTCCTTTTTTGGGCTTGCAGATTCCTAATATATTACGGATCTTCAATGGTACTCGCAAAACATTTTCTGAATGACGCTCTTTGCAGAATAGCAAACTGAGTGATTTCTTTTCGAGATATCCATCTGCGACAAGCTCTGGAGTCAACTCGTCAGACATCTTCTGCGGAAGCTGCACTCGTCGTCCTCCCACCACAATGCCTTGTTGACGTAGATCATAATGGTCTTTCACAAAATTTTTGTCGGGGATGCAATCTCCATCTAGAAATACCAGATATTCCGATCTGCTTGCCACAACCGCTTTATTTAATATGATGTCTTTCTGCCATCCTTTGTCCTCATGCCATACGTGCTGAACAGGGAAAGACACTTCTTTTATCATTTGTTTTATTGTCTGAACACTCTCTTCTGATGAGCCATCATCTGCAATGACAACTTCGAATGCCTTATAGGTTTGTCGCTGCAACATGTTGAAAATCATTTTCAACCATTTAGTGTTGTTGTAAACGGCAATTATTATGGAAATGTCTGTTTGCATGTTCACCAAGTTTTTGTGTTTAGATAATTTGATTCTATGGTTATTTAGTATGTTTCTTTATCCATTCAAATTCTTCTTTCAAGAATTTGCCTGTATAGCTTTCCTCGCATGCTGCCACTTCATTTGGACGTCCGCAACAAACGACTTTTCCTCCGTTGCGTCCTCCGCCTGGACCCATGTCTATGATATAATCCGCCACTTTGATCACATCCAGATTATGCTCGATCACTACAACAGTATTGCCTTTGTCTACAAGACGTTGCAATACACCAAGCAATACTTTTATGTCTTCAAAATGAAGTCCTGTCGTCGGCTCGTCCAATATATACATTGTGTGGCCGGTATCTTTTTTGATCAGTTCTGTCGCCAGTTTTATTCGTTGGCTCTCTCCTCCTGATAGGGTAGTGGATGGCTGTCCGAGTTTGATATAGCCCAAACCGATCTCTTGCAATATCTTGACTTTCTGATATATAGTCGGCACGTTCTCGAAAAACTCTACAGCCATGTTGATTGTCATGTCCAACACGTCTGCGATGCTCTTTCCTTTGAAGCGGACTTCAAGCGTCTCTCGGTTGTAGCGTTTTCCATGGCATTCTTCACATGGAGTCAACACGTCTGGCAAGAAATTCATCTCGATTGTTTTGAATCCGTTGCCCATACAAGCTTCGCATCTTCCTCCTTTCACGTTGAATGAGAATCTGCCAGGTCTGTATCCTCTTATCTTAGACTCTGGAGCATTTACAAACAATGCTCGTATGTCGGAGAATATTCCTGTGTAAGTGGCTGGATTTGAACGAGGTGTGCGGCCGATCGGAGTCTGGTCGACGTTGATGACCTTGTCTATGTTCTCGATTCCGTCTATCGCGTCGTATGGAAGTGGATCCTGCAATGAACGGTAGAATTTCTGGCTGAGAATTGGCTGCAGTGTGTCGTTGATAAGTGTACTTTTTCCACTTCCTGACACTCCCGTCACCACAATCAACATTCCAAGTGGGAATGTCACTGTAGCTCCTTTTAAATTGTTGCCTCTTGCTCCATATAGAGTGATGGCTTTGCCGTTGCCCTCACGCAGTGTCTCATTAGGGAGAATGTTTTTGTCTCCAGACAGATATTGGGCTGTGGTGGTGCCTTTCTTCAGCATCTCTTTCGGTGTGCCTGAGAATACGACCTCTCCACCAAGACGTCCCGCTTTAGGCCCGATATCCACAATATAGTCTGCGTTGAGCATCATATCTTTGTCGTGCTCGACAACGATGACTGTGTTGCCGACATCACGAAGATTCTTTAATGAGTTGATTAATCGGATGTTGTCTCTCTGATGCAGACCGATGCTTGGCTCGTCAAGGATATAAAGTACGTTGACGAGTTGTGATCCGATCTGAGTGGCCAGACGGATACGTTGGCTTTCTCCTCCTGATAGCGTGACGCTTGCACGGTTGAGACTAAGGTATTCCAAACCGACGTCGAGCAAGAACTGTATTCGTGTGCTGATCTCTTTCAAAATCTCGCTTGCGATGGCTTTCTGCTTGTCGCTCATGCCAGATTCGGCTGTCTTGCACCAATCCATCAATTGGGCCAAGTCCATTTCGGAAAGTTGGGCGATGTTCATTCCGTTGATACGGAAATGCAAGGCTTCTTTCTTCAGTCTCTGACCTTGACATTCTGGGCAGACGGTGGTTTTGCTGAACTGAGATGCCCATTTCTGTGCTGTGGCGGACGCATCGTCCTCCTGCTGCATCTCCACGTATTGCATCACACCCTCGAATCCAAGAGGACGGCTGACTACTCCTGTGGCGTCATTCTTCACTTGGATCAATTCGTCTGTACCGTTGAGGATGATGTCCAATGCCTCTTCCGGAATGTCGCTGATAGGATCTTTAAGTGTGAATCCATATTTCTCTGCGATCACCTCAAGTTGAGAGAAGAAGACATTCTTTTTATATTTTCCAAGTGGCACTATACCTCCTGAATAGATGCTGATGCTTTTGTCGGGGATGATCTTGTCGACATCCACAGTCGTGACCATTCCCAATCCTTTACAATGAGGACAGGCTCCGTGGGGTGAGTTGAATGAAAAATTGTGTGGTGCTGGCTCCGCATAAGATATTCCGGAAGTCGGGCACATCAGATGTCGGCTGAAATGACGGGCTTGGTCTTCTCCACGTCGCACGATCATCACTTCTCCATCTCCCAATTTCATCGCCAGACGCACAGATTCTCTGATTCTGTGAGCATCTTTGGCATGAACCATAAGTTTGTCTACCTCGATCTCGATGTTGTGGTTTTTATAACGGTCCACCTTCATTCCAAGGACGATCTGGCGGATCTCACCGTCTATACGGACATTATGGAATCCTTTTTTGCGGATCTGCTCGAAGAGTTCTTTATAGTGACCTTTCCTGGCTTTCACGACGGGAGCCAAAATGATTATCCCGTCTCCTTCATAGTCAGATTCGATAAGGTTTAGAATCTGTTCCTCGCTGTATTTCACCATTTTTTCTCCTGTCTCGTAGGAGAATGCTTCTCCGGCTCTTGCGAAAAGAAGACGCAGGAAGTCGTAGATTTCGGTTGTTGTGCCGACGGTGGAGCGAGGATTCTTATTGGTTGTTTTCTGCTCGATAGAGATGACGGGGCTCAATCCTGTGATTTTATCCACGTCTGGACGCTCCACATTGCCAAGGAAGTTGCGGGCGTATGCAGAAAAAGTCTCGATATATCTGCGTTGGCCTTCAGCGAAGATAGTGTCGAATGCGAGAGACGACTTTCCACTGCCGCTGAGTCCGGTGATCACCGTCAGTTTGTTGCGTGGAATAGACACGTCAATATTTTTAAGATTGTGGACTCTTGCTCCGTAAACTTCAATCTGCTCTGTTTCGATTTCCTCTTCTGCTTTAACAGCCATAGTTTGCTACAAATTTGTAAATTTCTGCAAAGTTATCAATTCTTTTTATATTTTTGTAATTACGAATAAATCAAAGATCACAAAAGAATTATGGACAGCAAAATAAAAGTTCACGGCCGAGCTCAGAGCCGTACTGTATTGGGTATTGTCGAGGCATACTTGCTACTTCATCCTGAATCAACAAAAGAGGATTTGGATAAGGCGTTTCCAGAGACACTTAGTTCTGCGGCTGGAAAATCTTTGTTCCTTGACGTCAGAGAGAAAGGAAATGTGAAAAATTACGAGAAAAGATACTTTGAGCGAGACGACGAGACTATTTTCTTGGCTGATGGCACTGAGCTTGCAATGATTGAGGCTTGGAATAATGCTGACTACAACAAGGTGGTGGAGCACGCAAAACAGTTTGGAATTGAGGTCGCTGAGTTCAGCAAGACAAAGCGTCCAGGTGAAAGAGGAAGCTTCTGGCTAGAAGGCTTGAACGATTATGATGTTGAGGCTGCTCAGGAGAATTTCAAGGCATTGGCAGCTGGCAATGCACCAGTCGCTCACGAGGAAAAAACAGAGGAACCATCAGAGACACGTGCTATCGGAAGCGGAATAAAGGATACTAGCGACAATGACGATACAGATCCATTTATGGTTACTGCAGCGTCGTTGCCTAATAAAAAAGATGTAGAGGAAGTTTCTGATGATGATTCAAATGCGTCATGCAACTGTAAGTGGATTCCTGTCATCTTGATGCTTTTGCTTTTCGGATTCTTTATGATGAAGGCTTGCAACGACGATAAAGATTTCTCTTGTGGTGAGCCAGTTGCTCTAAATGGAGCTAAGGCAAAGGCAGAGAGAGAGGCATTTTTAAGAGACAGCTTGTATCAGGATTCAATCATGAAGGCTCAGGCAATTGCAGACAGTTTGGCAGGCATCGCTAACGATACAATCAAGTCAAACGCGGTAACAGCTGAGACTGCAGATGAAATCGCTCAGGCAATCGAGGATAACTTGAATAAAGGAATGTCGTCAAGCTTCGATAATATCACTTTCCCTGCAGGAAGCTCAGAGTTGAATGAAAGTTCAAAGACTGCTCTTGACGGTATCGTTAAGTACTTGCAGAATAATCCAGACAAGAAGGCAAGAGTGATCGGCCACACTAGTTCAGATGGTGGTGATGAGATCAACATTCCGCTTTCAAAGGATCGTGCTCAGTCAGTTGTTGATTATATCGCTGGTCATGGAATCGAAAGAAACAGATTGTTCGCTATCGGAATGGGTTCATCTAAACCAATCAGCGACAATCCGGAGAAGAACAGACGAGTTGAGATTCAGGTGTTCTAATTGTTGAATCTTCGAAAATAAATATAGGACGTCACAATGTGGCGTCCTTTTTTGTTGTGTTGGGTCTTTTCTCGACAGTTGCGTATACACGCTTTGTGTCTTTCTCCCGACAGTTGTATAACGAGTTATACAACAATCGGATACGGTTGAATTCTTTAATGTGTTCCCTTCGGGAACGAATCATCAATCATCCACCATCCACCATCAATCATCCACCATCCACCAACTTATAAATCCTTGATCAGAATATCGCTTGTGGCATTCTCAATGTTGGATATGTGATTGCTGAAATGCTTGCTTATCTCGCTTTGAGTTTGTGTCTCATCTTCTTTGTTGAAGTCGGCTGTATGGATTTTGTTGAAGAACAGTCTCATTGTCATCTGCTCCACAGGCATCGCAGGCTGGAAGCAGTCTTCTCTTGTGTCGATCTGTACCTTGCTTACGATTCCTGCCACACGCAGTTTTTCCAGATAATCCATCACTTGGTGTGATGATAGCGCACACTCCTCACTCAGAGTCTTCACCTCGGAAAAACTGATTTTGCCGTCTTTCGATTCGCTGAAACGTCTGTATATGGATGAGGCTATTCTTAATCTGTAGAAGTCGTTTTCGTAGTCGGATTTCTTTTTGTCTCCGGTAGAAATGAATGACAGGTTTCCGTCGCTCTGCATTGAAAAACATAGCTCAGCTCCACTCAATGTGATTACCCAGAAGTAGTTGACAAACATTAATCCCAACACGATTATCGCGATACTACCGTACACTTGGTTGTAGCTGGCCGCTTTGAACATGATCGTGGTGAACACAAAATAGAGCATGATGAAGGCCAAACTTGCGATGAATGCTGATATGATGGCTTTGCTTGCCTTGACTCGTGTGTTTGGAATGGCAGTGTAGAGGAAGAAGAACATAAGGAGTGTTGCTATCCATGGTGTTCCCCATTTGACTATTGTCCCTATCGCGCCTCCTATTTCGTTGGTGTAGACTCTGAAACCTACGCTGCATATCAAAAGAATAGTTATGATGAATAGCGACGCGATATAGTTAGACACTCGTCTTATGAAACTTCTTGAATTCATTATTCTCCAGATGTCGTTGAAGAATGATTCGACTTCGGAGAAAATGCTGTAGACTGACCATGTGAGGAAGATTATACCCACACCCAGGATGACTCCACCTTGTGAGTATTCAAGCTGCTTTTGCGCAGTGTTGTATAGCTGCATGACTTTGTCGGAGTTCTCTCCTACGTATTCGTTGATCAGATCTATGATCTTCTCATCATATCCACCAAATCCTTTGGCGATCGCAATTATGAATGCGAACACAGGTATCATGGAAAACACGGTGTGGTAGGTCAGCACCTTCGATTTCTGACCGATAGACTTTTGTTTGAATCCTATGAAGCATAGCAGCACCGTCGCCACTAATTCAAATATCCATCCGATACCTTTTATATCGCCGCCTTTACGGAGATTGTTGATGGCTTCGTAGATGTACTCTTGTGGATCTTTAAAGAATGAGACGAATCCTTTTTTCAACTTGTCTATTATATCTTTCGCTTTTGCTTCCAAAACTGTTGTCGATTAAGTGTTAGTGGTTTAGAAAAAAAGAAGAGAGGAAGTATAAGCCGGGTTATGTGCCACGGCCAATTATTACTAAAAAGCCGTGCGTCTGCCATTTATCTACGATGTGCGTCACCACACACCTCTAGCAATCTACCCTCCGACTCGGACGAGCAGCCCTCAAACGTCGGTATACATGATCTTGCAACCCATGACCGATATTGACGCCGCGTGTCGCCACACGACCGGTGGGCTCTTACCCCGCCATTTCACCCTTACTGCCCGAAAGCAGCGGTATATTTCTGTTACCGTACATTCTCTCTCACGAAAGACTTCCCGTTAGGAAGCATGGTCGCTCTGTGTTGCCCGGACTTTCCTCTGACGCATCATGTACGCCAGCGACAGACCCTTCTTCTCTTCAGTTTGCAAAATTACACTTTTTTCGGGGATAAAAATATAAAATCTCTATCTTTTGGAAACGGAAATTGTGACATCGGAAAATATAACCCCGAATGGGGTAATGGATGGCGTGTCTACCGATATTAACGTCTACCGATATTTAACGTCTGACGACGTAACAAGGGATCGCCCGTACACATCAAATTATGAATTACGCATTGAAATCAATATATTAATTTCTGCGTCATGATTTTTCCGTCTATTGTTTGCACTCTGATTATCAAAGGCTCTTTTGAATGTACGGAGATCTCCCAACTGTTGTTGATTACTCCGTTTGCTTTGAAGATTTTCTCCTTTCCATTTGCCTTTGTGACTTTCACTTCTTTTATTATGTCGTTCGCTATAATGTTGATCTTACTGCCTCTTTTGTAGACTATGAAAACATCATTTGGCATTTCGCTGAGATTGCTGATATCATTGATGTTTGATATTTTTACAGGTGTGCTCGCACATGTGTTGCCAGCGGATATTTTCCAGTTGTAGAAGAAGAGATAGTATGGCGATGCGTCTATCCATTCGACATTGGAGCCTGTGATGGTTATTATTCCGTCTATTGTATATGGAAATTTTATGTCAGTGTCTTTTTGGTTGGAGTGTCGCAATCTGCCTGTGCTGCCTACCGCATCCATCATATATTTCCCTTTGGTCAGTGTTGCGTTGATAGGTAGACGGTGCTCTCCTATACCAAGTCCTGGATATTTCTGCTCCCATACGGTATGCTCTTCGTCGTCTGTTATGATTCGCAACACGACGTCTTGCGCGTCAGCGGTATATATTGACAGGGAGTCGATTGTGACATCTCTGAATGTCTCGAATCTCATCTTTCTGTCGAATCTGTTGTCTGTGTATGATTCGTTGACGCTTATGCTTTTCTTGCCTACATATCCGGAATATGCGTCGGCGTCGGATACGTAAATGTATCTCTCTCCATTTGGAATTTCCACTTTGCAACTGCTTCCAATACTGAATGGGAGACCATTCTCGTCTTTCCAAATATAATCTTTTGATGGTGACGGTTTTATCTCCACTGTTTTGCCTGGTTCGTCTGTGACATCTGGGATATTCAGTAGCTTTGACGTAAGTCTTACGTTTGCTGAGGCCTCTTCGCATCCTTCTGCTTTCACTTTGACTGTATATGTTCCAGCATCTTTTACTTTGATGGATGGCTCGGTTGTTTGCAAATCTCTTCCATCTTTTAACCATTGGTAAGAAAGGTTGTTTTTGCTTTCTATGCCACTCTCAAGGATCTCGAATGATGTTTTGCAGATAGCTCTGTCTTTTCCCAAATTCGGTTCTAATTGTTCACTGATGTAGACGGTGCTTTTTTTCGCACACCATCCGCTGTCTACAGCTAGTGTATATGCTCCGCTTTTGTCGACGGTGATACTTTTGCTGTTGGATATCAATGTGTTGCCTTTCGTCCAGACGTATGAATCGTAGTCGGTGTCTGATGCGGAGAGTAGGATAGGAGAGCCTGCACACAACGCTCTGTTTTTACCAAGGGAAGGTCCGGCACATGTGTAGAGACGGGATTCTATACGGCTTGTTCCGATTCTGATGTCGTCAAACCAAATATGGCAGGTTTCAGTTGGTGCCCATGTCTCGTCGTCTCCACCATGGAATGTCGAGATGTATAGTTTGTCCACTTTGTCTCCATTATTTGTGAATCTGAGACCCTTTAGCGACAGCACCTCTTTGCCGTCTACCCAAGCCTGCACCTCACCGTCGTATACATCTCCTGCTGAATTGATTTTTACTCGTTCTTCGATGTGGTGCCATGTGCCTCTCTCGAATATCACATTGCTTCCATCTGCATATTTCAATGGATGGTCTTCCCCATATTTCTCTGGCTTGTCCATGTGGTAGAGATAAAGCACTATCTGTCCGCCGGCTCTCCACATGAATCGTGCGGAGAATCCGTTTGTGCCGTCACAGTTGTCTCCTCCTGAACAGTTGTTTCCTCCGCATAATCCAGGCAGTTTGCCTCCTTCGTTTGTTGTGCCGAAACTGAAATTGTCGGAGAATCGCATCCAATATGACATGTAAGCCACATCACGTGATGGAAATTTTAACTCCACTTGAGCTCCAGTCTCCTGTGGTCCGACACCACCTTTCGGATATTCCACACGCAATGATTTTCTGCCTGACACCGAATATGTGGTGTCGATTATAGTTCTGTCTTTCAGACCGTTATCCCATGTGCCTGTTGAGAAACCTTCGTTTTTCCAGTTCTCAAGCAAAAACGGTTTGCCTGCTTCCGCAGATTCGAAGCGAGTGGATGAAATCATCTCTGCTGATAATGATGCGGAGATCACTAATGATATGAATAGAAATATTGTTCTCATATATTCGAAGGAAATCTATTGTTCTGTGGACACGCACGTCCGTGTTACACGCACGTCCGTGCGTCTCTACAAAGGTGCAAAAATACATTTTTTTATTATAGAATCCATTTCCAAACGGGCATGATTTCTATTATGCCAAATTTGTCCTTTTTCAGATTTGCGGAAAAATTTACGTTTTCTAAACAAAAGCGAATTTTTCTGTTTTCAAAATCATCAAAATTTAATAAAAAGTAATAAAAGTGAATATGATACGAAAAAAAAGTACTACATTAGGCGCATCAATCTAAAAATACGCATTCAATATTTATTTTGATTAATACATTTAAGGTATTTTATAGCATTTGATCGTATTTTTTACGAACGTCCTTCGGGTTTGCGTGGATGAGTGAAGGGAGGAATTCCATTAACAACCCTCATATAGGGACAATTTCTATATAAGTACTTTATTGAACTCTATAACATATTATAACATATTGAATGTAAAAACATTATGAGATATAATATACCCGTTCTAATATTTGGTATTGGATTGTTTAATGCGGTCGAGACATTTGCGTCCAATTGTCTTGTTGGTGGCTCCGATTTTGAGACATCAAGTGCTTTGTTTAATCCGTCGTTGTCTAATGATGGAGAAGGATGGTTTAGTGAAGACCTTGACCAACTCCTTAAAAAAGAGTGCGGAACATCATGCAAATATTCTTCAGATGTTGAAGCCGCCACACTTCTTGGAATGGCGTCGGGCAACGTTTCTTCTTCTGCAACTCTGACTGCTAAGTGGAGCGATTATTTGACAAAAAACATCAACAATACCGCTAAGGGTTTTGCTGGCATTGTTGCTAATCCACGCACAATCAGCCCATATCTAAATGAAGGAAGCGGATCAAACCAGTTTGTAATCTATGGAAATGGTCAGAATGTTTCCGTATTGACATACTCTGTATCCGGATTAATCCCAGGTTCTTCTGTCACTCTAAGTGTCGATGTGTATAATCTCCTTTCCCCTGACAATCTGGAAAAAGCGTTGCAGTATATGAATGAAGACGTTGCTGATCCAGATGATTTGGAGACAGAAATCAAACTTGGAAGAAAACTAAGTTATATAAAAGGAGAGTTGGATCCATTCACTGCTCCTGCTCCACAGTTGAGTGTAAGCACATCGCAACCTGGAGGTTTTGGTGGCGCGGCAAATAGAAAAACGACAAATAAGCTCGACTGGGGTGAATCTCAAACGTTGATTTTGACTGCAAAGGCAGACAATTCGGGTAATGTAACTTTTTATTTTGCGGGAACGAATGCGGACTTCGGCCCATTGTCTTTGGATAATTTAAGAATAGAGGGTGAGTTTGAACCCGTAATTAGAGTTGTTGGGAATCCGTGTCCACAAATGCCAGCTGTGTTGAAATTGAATTCCGTCTTCCCTGATGGCACAACTTATTTTTGGAATGAAAAATCTACAGGAGAAACGTCGGAAGATCAATCCATGATCTTCTTCCCGCCAAATCCTGATAATTACACTATCACTTGCACTGTGTCCACTCCTGATGGATGTATTGCGACGGCGACCCGCGATTTGTCGGTAGGAGAGTGTTGCGATGACGGAGAAGGTAATCCTATGGCTTTGACTGATATCTATTTGGATGATTTTGGAAGATTCTCAGGTAGCACCTATTATTACAGAGATAAAAATGGAAATGAGCAAACAGTAAAAGCAAAAGAAATATTGGTCGGAAATGGCAATCATGGATATAGTATTGATGATCAGTTGAATAGAGGAGCTGCTTTTGCAAAAGAATTGAAATATTCGGGAACAAATTTCCGTAATGGAGCTTACGCTATCGCAACAGAAAATGCCTATAATTCTCCTGCAACTATGTTTGATGCTACTGGAGAAAAAGGAGGAGCATTCTTGCAGATAGATATGAAGGGCGACGGTTGGTTGGATAAGGTGGTTTATGAACAAGAGATTACGGATTTGTGTCCAGAACGACCAATCTCTTTTTCTGCAGCTGTCGGCGCTATCAACAAAAAACCGACTTCTGGATTCGAAACAAATGCTACTATACAGGTTCGTCTTGTGGATTCCAAGACAAATGAAGTGATTCTTGCTGATGGTACACCTATTGAGGATACTTATGTGTTGGACCAAGTAGGATGGGTGGAGCCGAGAAAAACGTATGATTTTAAGTTGCCTGAAGGTGTAGAGTCCGTTAAAATTCAGATTATCAGCAAAGAAGATGATTATAAAGCGGCTCAACGTGGAGATATCGCGTTGGATGATATTGCTTTCCGTGTCTGCACGCCTCCGAAGGTTGAGGTTGTAGCTTCCAGCAAAACTAATGATTTGTTGAATTTGTGTATGGACGATGATTTTGTCTTGAAAGCACAGATTAAAGCTAAAGGTTATTTTGAAAAACCAATTCCAGGATACCTTTTCCAATACACTACCAAAGATCCAAGTGATTCATCTTTTGATCCTATTTCTGATTGGAAAGACTTGGGTGAAGTTCAGGAAGAGGATGAATATATTATTCCTGATCCTGCCAACCATCCTGCATTTGAAAATGTGGAGAGAAAAGAGAAAGTACGATTCCGTGTGGTGATAGGAGAGTTTAATTATCTAAAGGATCAGCGTGCGTTATGGGAATCCTTGGATGAGATGAGTCCATGTAGAAATGTCTCATTCTCTACTATTCCAGTTGAGGCGGCATTGAATTGCGACTTGTGTGAGCCTGTAGAGAAGGCCTCAATTATTTCAGCAGATCCGTCGACTTTGATTACAATAAATGCCAATCAGGAGAAGGAGGTGGTCCTTTGTCCCGACAAAATGGCTAATCTTACGACAGAGTCATTTATGCCAACGAATCCAGGTGTGATGGGAATCAGTGTCGGACCAAATGATGAGCCTCGCAGGTATGTCGCATCTTGGCATAAGGGATCAAAGAATGCATCCGGTGTAGCGGGATCTGGTTCTGCAGCTGGCAGTCGCGTCTCATTTTATAATGTGACGTGGAAGGACGCAGATTGGTATTATCTGTTAGTGAAGGATATGGAATTCCTTAATGAAGATGGAAAAGTCTGCTGGAGATGGGATAGTATCCACGTCGTCGCAGCCGATCATCCTACAGAGAAATTGATCAATCCAGATGAATTCTGCGAGGGAACACTTGCGTCGGAACCAATAAAAACAATAACTGGCTTCAAACTTGATTGGTACGATGGCTCTGATTCTGTGAGAGCGAAATCCATTTCAGAACCGGTAGTCGGAGCTGTGACACAAGATGAATCTCCAAAATCATTCTGGTATGCGCTGAACGACGAGAAGACTGGTTGTCGTGGAGATATGACGGAATATGTGGTCAAGGTGCAGAGTGTAGGTGAGCCGTTGGTAAGCCCGATTACATATTTGAAGACAGAAGTGGAGAATGGAAATGCGTTAAAGCCAACTGTGCAAGCTCCGAACGCTATTGTAGGAGAATCGTCTTGCCAGATTGTTTGGTATAATGATGATGAAACAGGTCCGATAGATGAGGAAGACGCGACACCGACGCCGGCTGAAGTAGTTGGCTTGACTGGAAATCTGACAAAAAAGTACAAAATTAAGCAAGTTAATGCTCTTGGCTGTGAAAGTGAATTCGTTCCAGTTTCTATAATTGTGTCGGGATATCCAGCTCCAACAGTGAAGGATTTTTCAGTGTGTGAGAATTCTCCATTGTTGAAAGACACACTTGTGGCAACAACAAACGGTGTGGATGGCGGAAATTCCGCTTCTGAGTTTGAATTGGTTTGGTATAATAGTAAAGAAGACGGAACAATAGATGATTCTCAAGAGTTTAGCAAGATTGAGTTGTCTCCAACAATTCAGAAAGCATCTCCTAATGAGAGGACAAAGAAATATACTTACTATGTACGTCAGCGTTTGAAATCCAATCCGGCGGCAGAGAGTGCTCCCGTTGCTCTGACTGTGACTGTCTACACAAATCCTAAACTTGCTGCGATTGAGACTGCACCTAAGTGTTTGGGAGAAAGTCAGAATTTGAAAGAAATGTACAACATAAGCATTGAGGATTGTGAAGTCCGTTATTATGAAGACGGTACTCCTACAACTGCCGACGTTACTGAAGCAGGTAAGTATTTGGTGACTGGATCATACGTCATCAATAAGGGTGAGGCAGATGAGCAGACTTGCTCGTCTGAAGAGGAAGAACTTAATGTTGTGTTCCATGAGTTGAAAGCAGAACTCATAGGTTTGGATAAAACATGCCCGAATGTTGCTGTAGATTTGGATCTTGACCTTACGTTGGGAGGCGGACTCGTTGAGAATGATCTTGTTTACTCTTGGACAAACAGCTTAAATAATACTAAGGCAAAGACCAAAACTTACAACACAGGCTCTGCTGGCCTTAACAATGCAGGTGATTTGATGAAAGTGACGGTAGAGGTGTCGAGCTCGGCATGTTACGGAGCTAATGCGGTGAAGAAGGTTAAGGAGATTGTTGTGGGAGATGGCCGCCTTGTCGGAAAAATCAAGATCTCTGAACCTGACAATGCACAGCAATTATCTGATGTGATCTCAGCAAACAATCTGTCGTTCAACTCTTGTGGAGGAATAGTGACTGTTGATTTGTCCGACGTCGCCAATAAAAATGGAGGCACATATACTTTGACTGGAACAGAAACAAGTACAGGATCATTCTCTGATGAGACTTCCGGTGCGACGGAAATGGAACTTGGCGTTGGAAATTACACGGTTTCATATATCAATGAGTGTCCTACGAGTTTTTCATTTAAGATTGTCGACAAGAGTGTTAGTGCTAAATCCAATAATGAAGCATTAGCAATTTGTGAGAATGAGAAGTGGTGGGCTCAGATAGTTGATTTTAAAGGTCCTTCCAACACTACAATAGAATGGCAACATGACGGAAATGTGATTCCAAACCAGACAGGAAAAAGGTTGGAACTAAATCCAGCGAAAACAACTGATGGAGGCGTTTACTCGTTTTCTCTAATCTCTGAAGGATGTAGGTTTGATCAACAAATTGCAGATGGAAATGAGTTGGTTGTCTATGCAGGAGTTGATGTGACACTGTCTTCTGTCACTCCAGTATGTGGAGATGGTGAAGCGTCGGTTAAGATAGATGTGACACCTAATGAATACGTAGAGGAACTTGATTGGAGTGATAATCCAGAAGGCGAAGTGTTTGGAAATATGGCAGGCGCAATAATCATCCCAGTGTACGACGGATCAGGTGATTCTCCTATCACTAAACAATACAAGGTTATTGCAAAGAATCAGTATTGTGCTGCTAAACCATATTTTATTCCTGTTGAGGTGCACAAACCGCTTGAAGGAAGAATTGACGCACCTTCACAAATATGTGAAAATGATCATCTTACTCTCGACGCATCTTCGTATAAAGCGGATGAATATGAGTGGATATATGAAAATAATCAAACTACATTTACAGGTCCTATTTTATCGTTTGTGCCGGAGCCAGAGTTGGCAAAATTCACACTTCACGTGACAAGAGGATTGTGTGAGGCTGAAGATTCCAAAACTGTTGAGGTTATTCATTTGCCAGTTGTAGCTCAGATTGATTCTATCACATATAAGACGGTTGAAATCCAGCTCGATGAAACAAATTATACTGGACCATATAGGTATGTCATAGATGGAAAAACAGATGATCCGGAAGTTGGGAATAATATACGAAGCGGACTTTCTTATGCTACCCATACACTTATGGTTGAAGATAGTTATGGATGCAAAACAGAGATGACATTTGTCGTTAATACGCCTGGTATTGAGATCCCAATCTTCATAACTCCAAATGGTGATGGTGAAAATGAAAAGTTTGTGGTTAAAGGTTTGGCAGAAGGATATCCGGATGCAGAGGTGATAATCTTTGATCGTTGGGGTAAAAAACTTGCTGCGTACAGAGCCGGAGACGATGCCGATTGGGATGGAGTCTATAATGGAATTAAGATGCCGGCGACAGACTATTGGTATGAAATCAATATCAATGATCTCGACAAAGTGTATACAGGTCATTTCACTTTGATTAGATAAGGGGGGGCAAACTGCTCAATTTGATTAACGTCAATTCAACGAAATAAAAAATATTATAGTAAAAAATGGTAGTCGGAGTGTCATAAGTGAGGATTGTTAAGGGCGGAACGCCCTAACCACTCCCCATTTGCGAGCCGTAGGCGAGCACATTAAATTTAAAAACCACAGAGACAAAAGGTTCACAGAGAAAGACTTCTTCTTTTTTATGAGAAACGGAAGTGAGAAAGCGGTACTTATGGTATTGCCTTTCAGACAAAGTTTTTGTGTCATCGTCACATCATCCCGAGACTTCGTCACGGTTTACTCTCGCTTTGCTCGGTAGCGTCTTTCAGACGGAAAAAGATGAAAATGTCAGTTGTAAATAGAATACAGTTTTTTTATTTTTTTAGAATTATATTTGCTTTCCATTGTATTTGAATGATGGATTTGTCAATTCTGCGTCTCACAAAATAATAAGGTATAGAAATGAGATTTGTTATAACTATTGTCGTCGTTTTTTGCTTTTGTTTTTTCCTATGGTATCGCAAAAAAGCGAAAAAGGAAAAATGTTCAGACGGAATGAAAGAAGTTAGTATTATAGTCCCGGAAGAAAAATATCATGTTGTGGAATGTCTCTATGAAGAAGACAAACCTGCGATAATTGTTCTTAATTCCAATTTACGGGACTTTAAGGAGAAAGATGTGTTTGGATGGACGTGTTCTCTCACCATCTATTACAAAGACTTGGCACAAAATGGCATGCCTACGCATGAAGAATCGGATATTGTGCTTGACTACGTCGAAAAACTCGATTCTGCCATCAAGGGGGATCCGGATCATCCCAACGCTCTTTTTGTGGCAAGAGAAACATGTGATGGCCAAATAAATGTGTTTTGGCAGCTGAATGAGCCTGAACCTGTTCACCAGTATTTACAGTCAATCATAGAGGAGAACAGTTATCCTCGTGAGATGGAATATAGAATCGAGTATGATGCAGAATGGAAAAGTGTGGAATGGTTCTTACAGGATTTTTCAAAGACTAAGGTTGAGAGAGACGAGAAGAAGGATTGAGATTATACGCTGTTTTAATATCTATACAATTTTCAATAATCATCATTACCTTTTGTAACTGCTCGTTCTTACGAACTTGCAGAAGAGAGGAGGGTTAGGGCGATCCGCCCTTAACAATCCTCAATAAAACTAATACAGCATCTAATATGTAGGTTTATTTGCAATAAACAAAAAAGGTCGGATTCCTCCGACCTTTTATAATAATGCTTTGATTATTAATCTTCTGCTGTGTAGCGAACGATTGTCTGCTCACGGTCTGGACCGACAGAAACAATCTTGATAGGCACCTCTAGGTAATCCTCCAAGAAGTCAAGATAGTCGTTGTATTCCTCAGGGAACTCAGACACTTTCTTTGTCTTTGTCATATCCTTCTTCCAACCCTTGAACTCTTTGTAGACAGGAGTGAAGTTAGTCTCCTTGATATCAAATGGGAATTCGTCAGTCTCCTCACCGTTGATATTGTATGCAACGCAAGCCTTGATTGTGTCGAAATCGTCAAGCACGTCGCTCTTCATCATGATCAACTTAGTTACACCGTTGATCATAACCGCATATTTCAATGCTACAAGGTCGATCCAACCACATCTTCTCTCACGGCCAGTGACAGCACCATATTCGTGACCAAGATCACGGATCTTTTTGCCAGTCTCGTCAAACAACTCTGTTGGGAATGGACCTGAACCTACACGTGTGCAGTATGCTTTGAAGATTCCATACACGTCGCCGATCTTACGTGGAGCGATTCCAAGACCTGTACATGCACCAGCACAGATAGTGTTTGATGATGTGACGAATGGGTATGAACCGAAGTCTACGTCAAGCATTGTACCTTGTGCACCCTCAGCAAGGATTGATTTACCCTCTTCCAAAGTGTCGTTCAAGAAATATTCGCTGTCGATGAAGATGAACTCTCTCAACTTCTTGACTCCTTCCTTCCAATCCTTCTCGATAGTCTCAAATTCCTGCTTGTAGTCGAAATCGTAGTGAGAAAGGATCTCTTTGTGGCGAGCGATAGCCTTTGCATACTTCTCATCGAAGTTGTTAAGCAAATCACCTACTCTCAAACCATTACGGGAAATCTTGTCTGTGTATGTTGGTCCGATACCCTTACCTGTAGTACCGATCTTTCCTGCACCTTTGGCCATTTCATAAGCCTTGTCCAACAGACGGTGTGTAGGAAGGATAAGGTGAGCCTTCTTTGATATGTATAGGCGCTCTGTCAAATTGTGACCAGATGCCTCAAGTTGCTCGATTTCCTGCTTGAACAATGCGGGGTCAAGCACTACGCCATTACCGATGACATTGACCTTGCCTCCCTGGAAAATTCCTGATGGCACTGATCTAAGCACGTATTTCTGGCCTTCAAACTCAAGTGTGTGTCCTGCATTCGGACCTCCTTGAAAGCGTGTTACGACATCATAGTTTGGCGTCAATACGTCTACTACTTTTCCTTTACCCTCGTCGCCCCATTGCAAACCGAGTAAAACATCTACTTTCATTCTGTTATTTTATTGTAATTCAATTTCTTATATGTGGCGTAGACGGAAAATGTTCACTACTACGCAGAAAACGGTTGTAAATATGGCATTTTTTTTTGACCTGACAAAGCTAATTCTCAACTTTTAGCGTTTTTGATGGCTTTGTGTTGAAATATTCGTGACGTGATGATTTTTCATCTTTTGTGGTTTGCTGAGCGCAAAATCTATAAAATTTTATACAAGCGTAAGTCGTCACAGTTTTGATAGACTTCATCAAAAATCTCTTTACAACGTTTTTCGCTCATTTTGATTTTTGTGCCGACGGCAATGAAATCAGAAATGGTTGGCTGACTTTTTGAGTTGACAGATGTCGCATGTTGTCCATTGTAGCCTTCTGTACATAGAGTCAGGTCGTATGCTGGAGCAAGATGCCATAAAAACTGACCTTTTTCATTCTTGCGAACAATAAAACTGAAGTTTTTGCAGTGATCATCTTTGTTGTCTGTGAGATAATTGAATATCATTCGACGGTACATTTCTTCTACATATTTCGAATCTTGTGTGAGATAGCCAGTCAATGCCAGTAGATTGCTGTAGTCAAGAACTGGTTCGGATAGTGACAGACAGAGTAACCCTCCAGCTGTCGCAGTATGGATTCGTTCTCCATCATTGGTGATGTCAAATCTTTTTGTTGTGAAATATTTGTTGTTTGTGAGTTTGAAGTCTGGAATGTCAATTCCACATTTGCGTGCAATTTCGTTGTAATGATATTCTTGTTGCCCCATATTGTCTGGGTCGTATGTGTGACGGAATTTGATAAGCCAATGACCTTCTTTGTCTGAAAAAACTGCTTTCGGACGACAGCCGCCACTATTTCCACTATTATATAAAAGAAGACTGGCATCGGTATCTTGTCGCTCTTTAAGTACTTCCCACGCTTTTTGTTGTAAAAGGTCGAAGTCGGTCATTTCATACTCTTTTTTTATGATGGTCTCTGGTTCATAAGTCAAGGCTCCCATTCCATTTTTGCCTACAATACTTAGACGGTCGATAGCCGTAAGGTTTCTGTCGTCTATTCCTTCACGAAGTAATGCCTTATGTAGAAGGTAGCGGCCGTATCCATCAGGCAAACTGTCTTCAAAAATTCCAAAGTCACCATAGAATGGGGTGGATTTTGCTATAAAAATCCCTTTTTTCAATGGCAATTCCAGTGGGGAAATGCTGAACCCTTCGGCAATCCATTGAGTGGTGTACTCAAATGCTAAATGTTTGTTGTCTGGTGTTAATGAGATATTTCCGACTGTGTCTCCATGATACTTGACTGTCAGCTTGTCTATCTTTTTCATTGCTTATGGGCTCTTGTTTTTCCTGTGTTTCTGCGTATTTGGGTTAATTCTTCTATGGTTGAATATTTGGGCTCTGCAAATATGTTTTTCACTTCGGACGTGTATTCCATTGCGATTGCGATGCCAATAAGGTTTTTTAATGAAATGAGACCTTTTTGTTCAAATCTGACAATGTTGCTCACTGCCACACCAGATTTCTTTGCAATTTCTTCTCGCGTCATATTCTTTTCTATACGACGTTTGCGGAAATCTTGAGCCAACGTAATAGCAATGTCATCAATGTTGTCGAGAGTGTAATTGTCCAAAACTGATAACATATTATCCATAACCATCTATATTTGTGCTTTATTGATAAAATATACTCAATTGCAAATATATGATTTTGTTTTGTGAATTGTTCTAATTCAAATGAAAATCTGTTTGATTTTAATTTAACGTGAGATGAATTGTATAGCATTCATTCAAAAAACTACAACCTGAGAATCATCTTTTTCACGGAAGGCGAGAGTGACGAGGATTGCAAAGGGCGGAACGTCCTTGCCCCAGTGCGTAAGCACGAGCGAGAAAGAGCGAAACGAAGTGTTGTAAATTATTTAAAAACATTAATTTTGCACCGTCGAAATAAAAAAGACTAATTCTTTTAGGTTGTGACATGAAAAAATCATTGCTGATAATTTCTTTTTTTGTAGTTGTGTTTGTGCTTTACAGATTGCTGTTCTCATATGTCATGGTTTCGTCTTTTTCAACATTTGGCTGGTTAAACAGTAAAGAATTCTTCCCGAAATATGTTTTATTTAATCCATTCAAGGAACGTGAACTTTATGGCAATATTCACTCGTTCTTCCTTTGCTTTTTAGGTATTCTTCTTTATTAGGATAGAAATTGCTACCAATTGCTCCTGCTTCATACACGAAGGCGACGGAATCATTGTAGATTATACGTGAATACTCGTCTTCTATTTTTTGGCCATGAAGCCCTAATGTATAACGGTATAATCCTAACCCCTTTCTTCTGAATCCAAATTCACATATGCTGTCTGAATATGAGACGAATTCAAAATCGGCGTCGTCAATCAATTTTTTGATTTGGTCAAATTCGGATAGGGACAGACAGTCAGGATGATATTTAGAAAATTCTGTATATGATTTGCCTTCACTTATGTGTACTTGACACTTGTCTTTACATATTTTATCTATTTGATGAGCTGTTTCCCAAATTTCATCTTTGTGACTTTCATAATACTCTTCTTGTATATACGGATCACAATCTCCACTTGGAATGAGGATCCAAAATATGATCAGTAATGCTGTCCAGATTGCACAGATCCTATAATGTATGTTTTCCTTATCCGAAAAGGCTTTTATACATGATTTGAGTATAAAACCGCAACTCGCCAATAGGAACAGAAAAAAAACACCGAATGTGTACAAACAAAGAATAGCGTTAGATCTGCCATGTTCGGTGATATCCAATAGAAGATGGCGTAGGCGGTAAATAAAGTCAGACCTATGTATGATATTATATTAGTGGATTTCATAGAGTTTTGAATTTTTCATAGTGAAGACGAAGTTTTTTTTCTTTTTCGTAAAACCGGTTGTAAATATGGCAATTTAATCTGGTAAGACAAAGTGAAATTTGTAAAAATTCCCCTTTCCACCGTCTTTTATCAATGCTATTATTCCCATTATCGGTGTCATTTTTCCCTTTTTGTCATTTTATTGGCTCTTTAAAATGTATTGCTGATTTTACTTTTTATATTTGTTGTATGAATTTGAAAACTTTTTACGACATGAAACACACATTTTTACTTCATTATTTACGCATGGCTCTTTCTCTGTGCTTGGTAGGGGCTTCTTCTTTGGCTATTGCCGAACCAGATCCTAATTATCATATCTATATATGTTGGGGACAGTCGAACATGGAGGGTAATGCCACTGTGCCTGACAGTGAGAAACAGGGAGTCGACGAGAGATTCAGAATGTTCTACACTGCTGACAACTGTTCTCAGTGTGGCAAAAAAAAATGCGGTGAGTATACTGCTGTTCCGCCATTGGCTCGTTGTTTCCACTGGAATAATAGTGGCTTCGGACCTGTAGACTATTTCGGACGTACTTTGGTGGAAAAACTTGATCCAAGCATAAAAGTCGGTGTTGTCGACGTCGCAATTGGTGGAGCTAGTATTGATGCCTTCCGTAAAACTAAATATCAGAGTTATTTGAGCTCTGCTGCAAGTTGGCTACAGGATTATGCAAAATCTTATGGAAGCAATCCTTATGGACGTATTATTGAGGTGGCTAAGGAGGCTCAGAAGGTTGGTGTGATCAAGGGAATCTTGGTGCATCAGGGTGAGACAAATACAGGAGATCAAAGCTGGCCTAATAATTTGAAAGAGGTTTACCAGAATATGCTGGATGATCTTGGTCTGAATGGAGCTGACGTTCCTTTGTTGGTTGGTGAGGTTCGTTACTCAGGTCCATGTAGTGGTCATAACACTGTTGTCAGAAAAGTGCCAAGTGTGATTCCTAACTCTTACGTCATCTCTGCTGAAGGTTGTGAGGCGGCTAGTGACGAATACCACTTCACTGTGGCTGGCTACAAACTTTTGGGTAAGAGATATGCAGAGAAGATGCTTGAAATTTTGGAAAAGAACGGTGGTGCAAATCCTCAGGCAGGCATCAAAATAGAGACTTTTATCAATAAGGAGTCTGAACCAGGAGAGATTGAGATTATTGTCAACAATGATATTGAGAATACCAAGTCGATTGAAATCTATGCTGATGGACAGAAACTTGTGAGTGGTGAGACTAAGTATGTATGGGATAATGTGTCGGAGGGTACACACACTATTTGGGCTGTGGCTTACGACAATAATAACAAGGAGTATACAACTTCCAAGAAGGAGGTGACTATCTTTATGCCTCAGACTCCATTCAACGGTGTTCCTTTTAAGATTCCTGGAAAGATTGAAGCAGAGGAGTTTGATAATGGAGGCGAGGGTAATGCTTACCACGATAATGATGAGGAGAATCGTAATGGAACAACGCGTAATGAGGGAGTGGATATGAGTGCGACTGCTGTCGGCTACACTCAGACAGGCGAATGGCTTGAGTATACGGTTGATATTCAGTATGAAGACGAGTATATCGTAGAGTCGAGAGTCGCCTCTGGAGCAAACGGTGCAGCGTTCACATTCTATTTGGATAATAATTTTATAGTTCCTGGCGACGACGGTACTCCTGGAGGATTCGTGAATGTTCCAAACACAGGTGACTGGAATACTTTTGAGGTTGTGGAGACTAAGTTGAACAAGTTGACTAAGGGAACTCATGTGCTGAAAGTCGAAATCACAGGAGACTGGGTAGACCTCGACTGCTTCACATTCAGATGTGTCAACCCGACTGGTGTTGAGTCTATTTCCGCTGAGAACGGTTTGATTCCAGATGATGAGTATAATGTGTATGACATCGCTGGCAGATTTGTCAAGAAAATCACCGTCTCGCATAATTCTTATAAAAACAGCTTGAAGAGCGGATTCTATATTTTGAGAAATTCAAAAGGCAAGAATTATACGTTGTTGGTGAGAGAATAAATCACTGCAGAAAATAAATCTGTTGAGACGTCGCATTGCGGCGTCTCTTTTTTTGTATTGCGTCTCCACAGATACCCCCAATTACGCCGTAGGCGTTACATATTGGTTGAAAAATATGATGACGGATTCATTTTTACCTCGTTAGAGGTTATAGATAATGCCATTTAGATTTCGAACGTTCGTAGGGGCGATCTCTTGTGGTCGCCCCTTCTGTATTATTTGTCTTTGATTTCTAAATCTTTCAATGGATACTTTGAGAATATCAGCATGTTTTCAAAGGTAAAACTGTAGAGCTTGTCGTCTTCTTTTGTGAAATGAAATTCGTCTATAACAATCAATATGGAGTCGTTTCTGAATGTGAAAAACTGATCTTCTTTCTCCAATGGTATAGAGTCTTGAAGAAGCGTCGTAAGATTATTGCGGATATGTTGCTCCCAGTTTATAGAAAAAATCATTCTGTCTCCATCATATATGTTTATGAAATTTCCATACTTATCACCTTCTATTGCTCCATAATACGTTTCTAATTTACATAAGAACGGATAACATTTTATGTCAATAGGGTATGACTTCTTCTTGTGGTGTATCCATCTCTTCTCATTAGCGGTTTTATAGCTATAATTACCTAATCTGTCTTTGCTATATTTTTCCTTGATTTCATTCGGAATGCTTCCGTAGATTGAATATATAGAGTCGTATTGGATATCTTTTTCCACTTTCTTTTCTACGTAACCTTTGCCTAGATATTCATAAGCGGATATGAATCGTAACACTTCTGAGGTATCTGCTGTGGCATCCGCACACCAATCACTGAAATCTTTGAAATGACGCTGGTCGTCTTTTAACAGGTCGTATTTCTTGACATATTTGTTGACTGTAGATAATTGGCTGAATGCAGCCAAACGTGTGGCGTTTGTCCAAGGAATGTATGCTAAAAATACGATGATTGCTCCGACTATACCTGCCATTAGCAGATAATGGTTTGTCTTTTTGAATAGAAGAAAGATCATGAAAAGAGTTGCCGAGACGCCGAATGTCAAGATGTAGATTCGGCTTTCCGTCAAACCGTAGTCGGACAATCGTCGGCATAATCCTACCCAGAACAGTGCCAGTGGAACGATGGAAATGTATGGAAGATAACGGAAAAATGGCTCAAACCTTTTGTTGCTGATGATTCTCTGTAATGCATGTCCGATAAATGCCAGGAAAATATATCCCATCACCATCCATCCGACCATTCCTTTGGGCAGATTCCATAAAATCAATATCTCACATGCGTATGCGTAAAGAATGACTGTGTAGATTATGAGGAATGGGATAAGAATGTAATTGGCACAGAAATCGAGCACTTTGGAAATCGTTTCTTCCTTCTGCTCTCTGACGACAGACAGCTTGTGTGTCAACAATAGAGGGAAGAATATGATAACTATAAACAAACCTCCGTATAACAACAGACAGCGGACGATAAAATACTCTTCTACGGATTGTGAGGGAAGGAAAAGATAGGTTATCGTGCCTGCCACAGCATAGTAGGCAAGAACCAATATTCCGCTTATGATTATGGATGAACACAGTTGGTGAAATATCTGGCTTCCATTGTAAGCGTATTTACGGTTGTCCCAGTAAAAACCACTTGAAATCAGAAGTCCAAAAGCAAGAAGATATGTCCCAAATATTATTTCTTCGCTCATTTCGTATTTGGGAAAAATAAATCCAGGGAGAAGAAGGAGCAGACCGCTTGCCCAATACGCATATTTTGCGATGTCGCTTTTAGTCCGGTTTTTCCAGTCGCAACGAATGATGATTGTTGTGATAAACGGCAAAACAGCAAATGTCCATATTGAATAAAAAAAATTGGCGTACGGTGAAATTTTTGATTCGTCGTCTGCAATGGATATTGCCTCAAAGATGATAACAACAGAGATGAATAAAAACAAAGTCATACAAAGCTCCACAGGGTAGAGCTTTATTCTATTCAAAAAAACAGGGACTTTAGAAAATAAAGATTTGAGTTTGCTCATATGCAAAATATTGAGTTACAGATTGTTGATGTATATCACTTCAGGTTCAATCTTGATGCCGAATCTGCTCCATACGTCGACTTGGATTGTGTTTGCTAATTCAATGATGTCCCTGCTTTTCGCATTTCCATTGTTGACGAGGATAAGAGCCTGTTTGTGCCAAACACCAGCTCCGTTGTGGCTTTGACCTTTCCATCCACAATGCTCGATCATCCATCCTGCAGGAATCTTCACCTCTGTCTCGGAAATGTCGTATTTAGGCACGAGTACGGATTTGTCAAGGGCTTTCTCGCGTCGGCATATCTCGTCGTAAATTGATTTGTCGACGATGGGGTTCTTGAAGAAACTGCCTGCGCTTCCCACTTTGCCAACCTCTGGTAACTTATTGTTTCTTATACTGATGATGGTTTCACGGATGGAATTCAAATTGATCTCTTTGCCTTCTAGTTCTTTAGAAAGACCACCGTAACTTAGTTTGAAATCAGGCTGTTTCTTTAATCTGTATGTGACGTGAGTGACGATAAACTTATCTTTCCAATCCTCTTTGAATCGGCTGAGACGGTATCCGAAATGAATATCTTCGTTAGGGGAGACGTGGATGCTACCGTCTTCAATTTTTATCATTTCCACCTCTTTGATTATATCTTTCGCCTCCACACCGTATGCTCCGACATTCTGGACTGCTGATGCTCCGACAGTGCCAGGGATAATAGAGAGGTTTTCAGCACCACAATATCCATTCTCCACTGCCCAAGCGATGAAGTCGTCCATGATCTCACCGGCTCCGACCTTCACGTCGACAAACTCAGCATCCTCATACACTATCTCAATCCCTTTGATTTGCGAGTGCATCATAGTGCCGTCAAAATCGTCGCAAAGGAGGATGTTGCTGCCGCTACCAAGTTGGAACAGACGTTTACCTGATATATTGCCATCTTTGATAAATGATTGAAGTTCAGCAACATCATCATATTCGATGAATTCACTGCAACGTTGATCAAGACCGAAAGTATTATAGTTTTTAAGTGAAAAATTCTTTTTAATGCTGATCATATATTTGTCTTTTTGAAATTCAACTTTTATTGTAGTAGCTCTGTTTTTAGTCTATTCCAAAATCGTAATCAATTGTTGTCAATGGACATTTTATTTTGCTTTTGTCGTCGGCAAACTTGCGTAGTTTGTGTCTGAAAGTGTAATAACGGACAGCTCCATTTTCAACGAGATCAAAATAGTAGGTATTGCTTGTCGTTTTGATTTGCATTATTGCAACAGATCGTCCGGCTTTCACTTTTATGTTTCTTATCTCCTTCCAACGTAGTTTTATGAGACCGTTTGGGGCTGGATGATACGTAGAGAGATAGTCGTAATCCTTAAATTCAATAAGTGCATATGTATCATTCGAATCTGGACGAAATGCGATGCCTGATTCGTCAATTTTTAGTAATATGGAATCTTCTGTTATCTCCTTGGAAGTTAGACGCTTGGCTGCAAAAAAAATAGCAGGACATACGCCCAGACAAATTTTTAGAAATAGTGGTATCGGGGAAAGAGTGATAAGTAAAATGATAAGGAGAATGATGGATGGAATTAAGAATAAAAGAAAGACAAACCTTATTTCTCCTTTTATTCCTCCGAATTTGACTTTGTCATCTTGAGTTAAAACATATGGTTCCATATAGAATCCGGTTGCTTTTTTTGAAAGTTTCTTTTGCAAATATAGAAAAAAAGGATTAAATATGGCTGTGTCCTAGTTTATGACTTTCCTTCATATAAGAATTTGTCTAAATTTAGATGTATAGTATTAGAATTTTTAGGGCGGAACTCCTAACCACTCCGCATCTTAATAAAAAAAGACACCTCACAAAATAATTTGTGAGATGCCCCAAAATTTATAAGCTATGAACAAACAATTCGTTATTCAGCTACGACTGCTTTAGCCTCAACAGAAACGAAAGATCTGTTGTCTTTCTTCTTGCGGAATACAACGATTCCGTCAACCAAAGCAAACAATGTATGGTCGCTACCCATACCTACGTTATCACCTGGGTGATGAACTGTACCTCTCTGACGTACGATGATGTTGCCTGCCTTTGCAAACTGACCACCGAAAAGCTTTACACCAAGTCTCTTACTTGCTGATTCACGTCCGTTCTTAGAACTACCTACACCTTTTTTGTGTGCCATTTCTTTACCCTTTCCTTAATTATGCAACAACATCGTTAACCTTAACCTGAGTGAACTGCTGACGGTGACCGTTCAACTTGCGGTAACCTTTGCGTCTCTTCTTGTGGAATACAAGAACCTTCTCACCCTTAACTAGTGGAGAAACAACCTCTGCTACTACCTTAGCACCAGAAATTGTAGGAGCTCCTACAGTTACACTACCGTTGTTGTCGATCAACAACACCTTGTCAAACTCGATCTTAGCGCCCTGCTCAGCGTCCAAGTGGTGAACGAACAATGTCTGGTCTTTCTCAACCTTGAATTGCTGTCCTGCAATCTCAACTATTGCGTACATATTATATAAAAATATAAAAATTAGATCCGGCGGTGCATCTCTTTATGAGAAGACTTACTGAACCGCGTAGGAAAACGGATGCAAAAATACTAATATTTTGTAATATTCAAAAGGAATGTATTGCTTTTTTGCTTTTTTGCACTAATTTTGTAACGTAATCTTACTCTTATTACTATGGGTTTCTTTAGCAGTTTATTTGGAAAAGAGAAAAAGGAGGCGTTGGACAAAGGTCTTGAAAAGACAAAAACCAGCGTTTTTTCTAAAATCTCACGTGCTATCGCTGGAAAAAGCAAGGTAGACGAGGAGGTCCTCGACAATCTTGAGGAGGTGCTTGTCACTTCTGATGTCGGTGTTGACACTACGTTGCGTATCATCGAGCGTATAGAGGCACGTGTGGCAAGAGATAAGTATGTTTCCACAGATGAGCTAAATGAAATCTTACGAGATGAGATTGCGTCGTTGCTAGAAGAGAACAACACTGATCTGAAGGGTGATTTTGATGTGCCTGAAGGCAAACATCCATATGTGATTATGGTTGTTGGCGTGAACGGTGCGGGAAAGACTACCACAATCGGTAAACTTGCATATCAGTATAAGAAGGCAGGAAAGAAGGTGGTGCTAGGTGCAGCCGACACTTTCCGTGCGGCAGCCATTGAGCAGCTTGCAGTGTGGGGCGAACGTGTAGGTTGTCCTGTTGTCCGCCAGAACATGGGATCTGATCCTGCCGCTGTGGCTTATGACACTATATCTTCCGCAAAAGCTCAGGATGCCGACGTCGTCATTATAGACACTGCAGGTCGTCTTCATAATAAGATCAACCTTATGAACGAGCTAACTAAGATCAAGCAGGTGATGAAGAAGATCATCCCTGATGCTCCACATGATGTGATGCTTGTGCTTGACGGCTCTACAGGTCAGAACGCTTACGAACAGGCAAAACAGTTTACAAAGGCTACAGATGTCACTTCCCTTGCTATCACAAAACTAGACGGAACTGCAAAGGGTGGAGTGGTGATCGGTATTTCTGATCAGTTTAAGATCCCAGTAAGATATATAGGAGTAGGTGAGGGTATCGAGCATTTGCAGGTGTTTGATCGACGTGAGTTTGTAGATTCTCTTTTCAAGAATGAGGAAAAATAACACTATTGAGTTTATAAACCTTGGATGTTCGAAGAATCTTGTAGATTCGGAACATCTGAGTGCACAGTTGCAGAAACAGGGCTATAATTGCCGCCACGATTCAGATAAAATCATTGGATCCACGGTTGTCGTGAACACATGTGGATTTATCGGGGATGCTAAAGAGGAGTCTATCAACACAATTTTGAATCTATGTGAACTTAAGAAGAAGCATAAGATTGAGAAGTTGTTTGTGATGGGATGCCTGTCTGAACGTTATCTTTCTGATTTGGAGCAGGAGATACCAGAGGTAGACAAGTTTTATGGCAAGTTTACTTGGAAGAAGATGTTGGCGGATCTTGGCCACACATATGATGACACACTTTCCACTAGCCGTGATGTCACAACACCCAAGCATTATGCGTATTTGAAGATTTCAGAAGGTTGTAACCGACGTTGCTCATATTGTGCGATACCGATTATAACCGGTCCGCATACATCCATTCCGATGGAGGAGTTGGTTGATGAGGCGAAAAGGCTGGTTGCGACGGGAGTGAAGGAGTTGCAGGTTATTGCGCAGGATTTGTCGTCGTATGGCAAGGATCTGTATGGCAAGGTGATGCTTCCGGAGCTTGTAGAGAAACTGTCGGACATTCCAGGAGTTGAGTGGATACGTCTGCATTACGCATATCCGTCTGATTTTCCATGGGACTTGTTGCGAGTGATGAATGAACGCAGCAACGTCTGCAAATATCTAGATGTCGCATTCCAACATATCTCCACAGGAATGCTGAAAAAGATGCTTCGCCACGTCACAAAAGAGGAGACCATTGAGTTTATAGAAAGAGTGAGACGTGAAGTGCCAGGCATCACATTGAGAACAACATTCATAGTGGGACATCCCGGCGAGACAGAAGAGGATTTCAATGAACTTTTGCAGTTTGTCAAGGATACAAAGTTCGATCGTATGGGAGCTTTCGCATATTCAGAGGAGGAGGGCACCTATTCAGCGCGACACTATAAGGATGATATCCCGTTTGAGACAAAGCAGGAACGACTCGACCAGTTGATGAAAGTGCAGGAGAAGATCGCCTTGCAGAAGAATGGCGAGAAAGTAGGACAGACGATGAAGGTGATTGTTGACCGTGAAGACGCGGAGTATTTCATCTGCCGTACGGAGTATGATTCTCCAGAGGTGGATCAGGAAGTGTTGGTGAAGAAGGCAGACAATGATATGAAAATCGGCGAATTCTACAATGTAGAAATAACAGACTGCGACTATTTTGATTTGTTTGGAAAAGTCGCTGATTGATAGATCTATAAAACGTATAAATCCCCGAAAGATAGAGATTCTTTCGGGGGTTATTTGTGTTTAGGACAATCAGATTTTAATGCTAATTGAACGACCAACTAAATCCATTGCCTTCAATCAAATATCAAGAGAGAATGATCTATAGTTTTCCTAGTCAAAATTCTATTAGTCATTTACAAATATATCATGGATATCGTCTAACCCATTGGGTACAATGATATAAGGAATGTTTATGAAATCCCATTTGTTTTCGTTCTCGTCACTTTTTCTTTCTCCCCAAAAGTTATCATGACCAATGATAAAACTAGCTTTGTCTCCTTCAAAAGAAAATCGTATCTTTCTAATATAGTCATTTTCTGATATGACATATTGCCAATAATTTTCTTCCAATACATCAGAGAAATTAATCAACACATCAGAGGAATTAATGCTTTTAGGAAATATACGATCTGGCGTTAAAAGAATGTTGCCGATTTTGGAAATCTTTGCTGTTTGTTCAAACAAACTTTTCATAATAACTTCTTTGTCAGATATGTCGAAAATGTAGGAATAAACCCCTTTATATCCATAAGCTGTGTATGGAGACTCTATATATACAGGCAAAACTTTCACCGGTAAAGTGAATGTATCACCTTCAAAATCGATTATGAATGTTTTTTGTGCTTCAATAAGAGCTTTTTGTGCCTCTTCTATTTTTTTGTTTTCATTCCTCTTTTTCTCAATATCACTCAAAAGTTCTTCCTCATCATAAGCTTTTTCACAAGAAGGAAATATAAAGAGATAACTCATCAAGGCACAGATGCCGATCACATTGAAAATCTTTTTCATATAAATACCCTATTAGTTAATCAAATACGTTAACAACGCAAATATATAAACTATATTGTAATAATAAGTTGAAGTGACAAATGTTTTTCAAAATTGATTGATATCAAAATTAATGCTACTTTTGTAAAATATAAAAGAAAACGGATAATTTATAACATGCGGAAAAGTGTTAATGATTTTGTTGATGAAGATGATTTTTTACACTAACGTATGAGAATCTTAGATTATTAAGGAGAAATAAAATGATTTATAAAAACGAAGAGACAGATGCGGTTAATCTTTTTGAGAGTGAAATCGTAAAAATTCTCTTTGATAAAGGAGAGGGTAATCATATAACTTTCATTATAGATTGGTCAGAATGTGACGAGGAGATAAGACTGGTCTGCAATTATTGTACCGGTTATCGATCCGAGATAAATACACTTGAGTGTTACTCTAACTTTTTATGTACTGGTTTTTTGATTACTGGTTTCTCTTATAAAAAAACTAGTGGTGTTTATATTGTTCAAATCAACTTTGATCTTTTGGTGAGAGGTTTTATTAAATTTAAATGTGATGATTTCTTTATTGAAACGGAAAGTGAACCATTTCAGCCTGGAGGCAATGATAATTTAATTGAGGATTTTTAAATTCTCGGCTATGGTCAATCGTCTTCGACGTTTGCCAACCATAGCCTGTTCTGATAACCGTTTCCACGGTTGGTGTTGAGTGAAAAGATGATTATCTTTGCGGATATCATATGCGATCTTTAATGAAAAGTTTTTTACTCCTAAATGTTTTCTGTTCAGACAATGACAAAGCGTTCGATATTTTTTATTCTACTATTTTGTGTGACATTTACGTGTTTGGCATTCAATGTCAAATTGTGTTTTTTGCACAGCAACAAAAATGAAATAATTAGCTCCCATAACAGGAACAATTATATTCCTGAAACGGATTTGAATGGAATATATATATACTTAGACAAGGATGACTATAATGATCTTAAAAACAAAAGGACCTTGTTTCATAGAGTTTTGTATACAAATGATTCATTAGTTATAAATGAATTCATTAAAAATTCAGAATTCCGTCAAACTGGAGGTGATATATGTACTTGTACTAGCTTCATTTATTTTACCAGAAACGATACGATACAGGAAGAATATGAATGTTGTATTTCTTCAAAAAAACTATGTCTTCAAAGCTCAAAATGGGGATATCTTGAAGCGACGTCTGACTCAACCTTAAAGTTGATAGAACATTTTAAGGATAAGGTTGGTGTAGTTTTTAAATAGGAATTTTTCATTGTTTATTGTACCGTCATCATCCACCATATTCTTCTGTCAATATGAATATGCCGGATAGGAATGTTTTTGAAAGATGTATCATTTAGAAAATAAGATGAAAAAAACATTAAAGAAATTTTATTCATTCTACCAGACAGACTCCCAATCGCGAGAGTGTGCAAGTGCATTCTTATCTCATAGTTCAATATCTAATGTTAATGATTTTGATTTTGAAACTCAAATTAAGGAACATTATGATAGAGTCTCTCTTAAATTCCATTTGGTAAAACTAACAATAGAATCGGATGGAATTTCTGTAACTGATGATTTGAGTGGCGTAGAACAATTATGGATGGATTGGATTCCTAACCAGTTCGCATGGCCTATGTTTTCCGAAAAATTAAAAAGTTTGATTGTAGATTCTTTGCTTCCTCATCAAAAAACACATTGGATCAAGTGTGAGGTGACTCATAAAGAAGAATGTAGGTTTTATTATATACCTGTATATGAATTTGTTGATGATGTTTTAGATTTAGAAAAGACAGAATTTGTTGATGATACAGATCTGATATTAGATCCTGTTTTCAAGCAAGATGTGATTGATAAACTCGATTTTTTTTATATACCATTTAAATATGGTTTTGAACGTGATTTATATGTTTCAGACAAAGTCAAGTACATGTTACTCAAAAATGGGATTTCTGGAGTATCCTTTGATTAACTATAATAATGTATGATGAAATTCATATTGTTTTTTAGAATGGGAATATAAAAAAGCGGATATGAAAAAAAAGATTGTTTTATATATTTCTCTGTTATTTACAGGTTTGGTATTTTTCTTTTTAAGAGACAGAGAGAAAATTGTTGTTTTTTCATGTCCTGATGACTGTGAAATAGGTTGTCTTATAGGACATTTTGTTGAACTTGATTTTATTAATCAATTACTATTGCCTGTTTTATATGAAAGAACAGATTGTTTCGACGGTGCTCAATTAAAGCTGATTCGGTCTTTGTCTGATGATTTGAATTTAGAAGCAAAATCAAGTATAGGATCATGGCGAATGGAAAATTGTATTGTACATTACAACAAGTATGGATTTATAGATGACATATACATACTTGGAGATAATGGATATTATTTTCATTCTGTTTCTCAAAAAGTTAGTGTGAAAACTAAACGAAAATTAAAGGTGACGGATTTGATAAAGTGATTTTGTTAGTCAAGTAAGGTAGGACGGAATGATAAAAAAAGAGCCAGACATTAATGCCTGGCTCTAAATGTATTTTACTTAATCTATTGATTAATGATGCTTTACTCTATCTCTTTCCTCTGCACGTTTAGCTGAGTTCCAAGATTCAAGTGAACCTGTCAAGTAACCTGTGATACGACGTAGACGGATAATCTCCTCACTCTTACATAGTGGGCAAGTAGAGTAGATCACACCACGGTAGCCGCAACGCTTACATGTGTCGACAGGGTGGTTGATTGAACCGTAGCCGATATTCTCGTCGTGCATTACCTTTACGATCTTTAGGATTGAGCTGACGTTCTTCTTAGCCTCTCCGTCAAGCTCCACGTATGTGATGTGACCACCACCTGTAAGTGCGTGGAATGGAGCCTCCTTCTTGATCTTGTCGATCAATGAGATGTTCTCCTTTACATCGATGTGGAATGAGTTGACGTAGTAATCACGGTCGTTGACACCTTCGATGATACCGAATTTCTGCTTGTCGTAACGAGTGAATCTTCCTGCAAGACCTTCTGCTGGAGTCGCAAGGACAGAGAAGTTCAAATGATATCTTTCTTTGTATTCTTTTACAACCTCGTTCATTGCAATCAACACGTCACGAAGGCATTCCCATGCATCTTGGTTTGTTCCGTGGCTCTCACCATAGATTGCCATCATCGCATTGTGTCCACCGATGAATCCGATACCAAGAGTACCGCTGTTTAGCACATCTCCTACCTCATCGTTAGGTGCCAAAGCTGCTCCTCCCTTCCATACGTCGTTACCCATCATGAATGGGAACTGACGAGCCAAAGCTGTGCGCTGGTATAGGTATCTTTCATATAGCTGGTCGGCAACGAAAGCAACCATTTCCTTCGTCTTCTTAAGAAGGATTTTCTTAGCCTCTTTGCGGATCAAATGCTTGTCTCCGTCTGGGTAAAGATCCTCAGCCTCTCTTTTTGCCATTATGGCAAGACGAGGAAGGTTGATAGATGTGAATGATAAGTTTCCACGTCCGATTGAAGTCTTCTCTCCGTTAAGGTTTTCAAACACACGTGTACGGCAACCCATTGTAGCCAATTCATATCTGTATCGCTTAGGATCGTTTATATCCCACTTCTCATGCTTGTTGTATGGAGTGTCCAAGAATAGGAAGTTAGGGAACAATGATGTGGCTGTAGTCGCGCATGCCTTCAACAATAGGTCGAAGTTTGGCGCCTTAAACTTGATTTCGCCAGCCATTGCAGCGTCCCAGTTCTCAATTGCGTTCTTGTAATCCTCCTCTGAGTAAGAAATTCCGTCTCTCACTTTGAAGATTTGGATAGGGAAGACTGGAACCTCTCCGCTTCCAAGACCTTTTGATGTAGTGTTGAGAAGTTCTCTCATCACCATTCTTCCTTCTGGAGAAAAATCTGTTCCGTAATTTATAGAGCTGAACACCACCTGGTTTCCACCACGAGAGTGCATTGTGTTCAAGTTGTGGACAAGACCTTCCATTGCTTGAAGCGTTTCGTTACGAGTGTTGTCGTATGCATTGTTTACGATCACTGACAACTCGTCAAGGGTGATGTTGATTCCCTTTCCGCTTAGCATTGCCACCAAGTTGTTCTTTTCCTCGTCTGTTACGTCGATGCTCTTGATGTTCTCCTTCAACATATCACGCAAGAAGCTGAAATCTATGTCTTTATGCTTGATTTTGCAAAGGAATTTGATCATCTGCTCCGCACTCTTTATAAATGTCTTGTAGACACCTGGTGCCATGAAGAAGTCGAATGCTGGAATACTCTGGCCTCCGTGCTGCTCGTTCTGGTTTGTCTGGAAAACGATAGTAGCCAAAGTGGCGTAGCTACGGATTGACTGTGGAGTACGTATGCTTCCGTTCTTTGTCTTGAAACCTCTTTCGAAGATATCCTCAAGGTCATACTGCACACAAGTCACGGTCTTTGTTGGATAGTAGTCCAAGTCGTGGATGTGGATGTCTCCCTCTTTGTGTGCACGTGCGAATTTTGGACTTAGCAGATATTTGATCGCATAGTCTTTAGTCACCTCAGATGCGAATGTCATCATCTGACCTGCAGGTGTATGCGACGACATATTTGCGTTGCTCAGGTTGACATCATTCTTTTCGATATTGACGATGCCATCCATCACGTGCTTCATATGTGTACGCTTGTGACGCTCTGTATTACGTTGGTCACGGTAGAGGATATATTTTTTTGCGACGTGGTGGTTGCGGAACATCAATTCATGCTCTACCAAATCTTGAATTTCCTCTACTGAGATGATCTCTTTGTCGATGCTATTGCAAACAGCATCTGTAACTTGATCAATTACTCCAGGCTCTTCTTTCACATCACTAGCACGATATGCTTTTGTTATCGCGTTTTTGATTTTCTCTTTAGAGAACGCCTCGTGTTTGCCATCGCGTTTCTCTATTGTAATTTTGTCTAAGTCCATTGTTATATGTTGTTATATCACTTACTCTAATTTGTTCTTAATGACTTTGCAATATTACCCACAAAAAAAATAAAAAATACTCTTGACATTAATATATTTTTTGTTATGGGATTTGTAATTATTACAATTTTGTATTGTATTCATTTTTCAAAACCTCCGCCAAACATGTTGCGTGTATTGGTTGTCTGGTGGAATGCTCAAATGAATTGTTTAGGAAATTTTTGAGAATGACTTAAAATATGTTTGATAACACCTATTTGATGTCGTTCCATATCTTCCAAGACGCAATTGCTTGATTATGTAGCATTTCAAGACCATTCTTGCAAATTGCACCTTTAGCTTCTCCAAGTTGGCAGAATTTTGTATGCTCCGGGTTGTAAACCAGATCGTACAAAAGGTGGTCTGGAGTCAGGAATTCGTATGGAATGTTTGGCGCTTCATCGTGGTGTGGAAATGTTCCGACGGGAGAGCAGTTGACTATGACAGTATACTCCTTCATGACATCTTCGTTGAGGTCGGAGTATGTGAATCCGTCAGAACGCTCGCTTCTAGAAACATATTTGTATTCAATGCCCATCAGTTTAAGCGCATAACATATTGCTTTTGAAGCTCCACCTGTGCCAAGGACAAGTGCCTTTTTGTGGTTTTCTTTTAGCAATGGTTTGATGCTGTCTGTGAATCCGATGATATCGGTGTTGTATCCACGCAATTCCGTCTTACCATTTTCACGGATGAATTTAACTGTGTTCACAGCTCCGATGCCCTCTGCGATAGGGTCCAACGAATCGAGGAAAGGAATAATTTGTTCCTTGTAAGGAATTGTCACATTGAATCCGCAAAATTCTTTTGTCGTGATCAAATGTTTGAAATCATCTATCACAGGGAGTTCGTACAAGTCGTATTGTGCATCGATTCCTTCTTTTGCGAATTTCTCAGTGAAGAATTTTTTTGAGAATGAGTGGACTAACACTTTCCCAATCAAACCAAAGTGTTTCATATTATGAGTCTATTTGTTTTCATTTTGTGCCGTAGTCCATTGCTGGCCTGTTTGGCTATGGGGTAAGGAGAATCCTAAATCATTGTGGGCTACTGCCAGAGACGTTTATTCCGCGCTGGTAGTGTCTGCGATTGTAGAATCAGGTGGGGCTATGATGGTTTTGTTGAAAACGCTGTCCACAAGGTGCAGAGTATAGACGCCACGCTCTTCTCCGTATTTGGTGGTTTCCATCACACCTTCCCACATTCTGCGTAGTTTAAGGTTTTTGCTTGTGTCGATCGGCTCTGTCATACGGTATGCCGCGATGGTTTTGAAAGGGTATACCTGTGCTGCCGCCTCCACATCCCAGATCTCGTTGCCGGTCACGTCTTCGCGTAGAAAGATAAGGGTGTCTGTCGCAGGTGCGATGGTATCTTCGTATGAGACATTGTTTTTGTCCAACGTGAATTTCAGTATCACATCGCAAGGCTGGTCGTTGACTATGCGGTATTCATAGTCGAATGATTTTTCCTTGCATGATGTAGACGCGAGCATTCCCGTCAACATGATTATGTTCAGAACGTTATTTCTCATTGTCGAAGAATTTTTGGAAATCGTTATCGGTTTTTGCTTCTGGACAATATTCGTAGAACAGAGATTCAGCCATGAAATCCTCACCTGTCTCCCTCATCGACGTCGCCGCTGATTTGATATCCCTCATTTTATAATACGCCACAGCTTTAAGAGCGTGGATTTCACCAGCATTGTCAGCGTTGATGGAAATCGCCTCGTCGTACATATTTATAGCGTTGCGGAAATCTTTGCGGTCCATGTATATATGTCCGAGCGCAGAAATCGCGTCGGCATTGTCATTGTCCATTTCCAGCACGAGATTATAAATGTTTTCAGCTTCGTTAAGCTCTTCAAGGCAGACAAGGATGTCGGCTTTAAGCAGATAGTAATCCACTCTTGTCTGTTTGCAAGGCGATTCATCCCAATCCATCTTATAGATGTTGGTTCCGAGACTTACAGTGTCGGAGATCACGGTGTCGAAATAGTCGTCCTCTACCTTGCTTATCGCTTCGTTGATACAAGAGAGGGCATCTTTGTTGCGATCCGTCTGGTTGTAGCAGATGGCAAGCGAGTATTGAGCATTATGGTAGTCAAAATGCGTGTCTGGAATAGTCTCCAGGATAGACGCTGCTTTCTTGTAGTCGTCGGTCATCAGATAGCAGTTGGCCAGTTCAATCTTGGCTTTTATATCCGTAGGGAAAAGCATTCCGTGCATGCGCAATTCCTTCACTGCATCCTTGAATTTGCCGGTTGCCGCATACACTTTTCCGAACCATAGGTGCAGACGACTGTTGTCTGGATCAATTGCACGGGCAAAGTTGAGCGACAGTTTTGCCTCCTGATAATTGAAATTCATGAAGTGGAGTATTCCTTGTGCAAGCCAAGCCTCCATGCAATAAGGATTCTCGTCGACAAGAGCCTCATACATCTCTGTCGCCATTTTATATTTGTCGTCTCCGATCAGATAGTCTGCGAGCTGGATATAGCATTCAGCTTTGACGCGGGTGTCCGCATCTGAAGTCGTCGGCAACTTGCTCGTAATACCTTGCACCAGTTTGAACACCTCATCTTCCTTGCACAACACATTCATAGCATCAGCGACGTCGAAGATGGAATCCACAGGGTTGCAGTCCGTCTCCTTGTTCCACTGGATATCCACGATAGCCTTTTTCAGAGCAGCGTCGATGCTGGTCCTGCTGTCCACAGCATTAAGGATGTGGTGGAGTATGATAAGATAGTTGTTGTGCGGATAACGCAGATAGTCAGCCTCTGGGTTCCATGATCTCAGGATCTTGAAGCCTTTTGTGGTAAACTCCATAAAGAGGCGGCAGATGCGGATCTCATCGTTGTTGGGGTAGTGGGCCAATGCATCGTCGGCACAAGCGAATGCTCTATCGTGTTCTCCAAGATCAGCGTAGTAATATAATACTGTAACAATCTCTTCTTCGGACAGATAACTATCCGAATAGTGATTGCGGACATAATCCTCATAACAATTTACGAGGTATGTGGTGCGTGCATCATATATAGTGCTAAATCTCATTTTCTTTTATTTTCTGCAAATTTACGACGGGAAAAAAAGTTAAACGAAATTTGGGTTGGATAGTTATTAACAATTCATAATTCATAATTCACAATTCTGGATAAGTCAGAATTGGAAGTTTACAAATGCCTTAGATGTATTTTGTCAGTTTGGGAGTTATACTTGTGGTTTTAGTGGATTTTTAATGGTTGTTATGTATTTTTTTACGTTAAAAGACAAGATTTTTCGCTTATTATGCAGATTTAACATAAATGTAAAATCATTATTTGAAAAAAACTGTATATTTGCATGTATGCCTGTAGCTATGCCTATTGGTAAAGAGTATTGGATTTATTTATCAAAATATAGTTGTTTGACGAGGGGGATATTAGTGAAGTTTGTACCTGTGAGACTATGAGATGAAAGTTTAGATATGAATAGTTACAAACGTTTACTTAAACTACAAAGATGATGATTTTTGACGTTAGTTGAAAGGATAATAGTAGACTATCGCCAGGACAGACGCTATAAAATAAAAACGGAACTTTTGAAAATGACTTTAGATAGCATTATAAAATATATGATGGGATTGTACACTTTCTTAAAAAAGAAAATGTTGGTGTCGAACGTATTGTGGGTATGTTTGGTGGCGTTGTTTGTGGGGTTGAGTATAGAGGCGAAGGCTGTGGATTTGCCTGTGCATGCGGTATGGTATCAAGATCAATGGAATAATAAGAATATTACAGCTACAGCTAATGGGAATTTATATCAAATAGACATCACAACATATAATTCACCATGGTATTTGACAGATAATAATGGCAATTCGTTGACTGGACTTGCTTGGGATTCCAACAATTCAATTTCAGGTTCAAATATTCAGGTCACTGACGACAAATTTTCAAATTTTAAGAATGAATGTAAATATTATGTGTATTATTCACAAAACAAATGGTATATAGTTGAAACGGGGAAGGTAGGCAGCTGGTATAATGTAAATAACAATAATTATCAATGGAAACAAAAAGATGAAGATGCATTAGTCGCAACATTGAAAAGTTTAGCTCAGGATCCAAATGGAGGATCTGGAGGTGGTGGAGGAGATACTCCAACATGGACTGTAGATATTTCAGGATGTGATTTCAGTAATGCAACAGAACCATTTGATTTAAGTTCAGTTACAGGAGTTGTTGTTACGAAGGATGGCACTACTCAGACAAGTGGATATTCAGGTAAATGGGTATATTGTAGTGGAGGAAGTGGAGATGTGACGTCTTCCTTGAATGCTGGTTCATACAGTGTGAAATATGTGCTTACAAGCGGAGGAACTGCAGAGAGTGGTTGTAGTCCACTGTCGGTTAATGCTGGAGGTACTTCTGCTCCAACAATCACAAATGTGCCTACTCCATCCGCTCAGTGTGCGGCTAATCAGATCAATATATCGACTCCTTCGGTAGATTATCACGGATCAAGCGCGAATGGCAGTTGCTGGCAGTATAATAATAATAATCAATGGAATGACATTATATCGTCGACAAGACTTTCTGTAGGCACATACCAAGTTCGTTATATAGCAAGAAACAGCAATGGGCAAACTACAACCAGTGATCAAAGGACATTGACTATAAACGATAAGCCTACTATCAATACATCCACAATATCAACGCCATCTGCAGGAAGCACTCTTGCAAGTGTGTCTATTCTTGTGAGTGAAAATGGATCAACTGTCACAAACCGAGTTTGGAAAAGAGACGGTAATACAGTAGATGCAAACAACTTGACTTTCCAGGCTGGCCAGACGTATAATCTGACTTACGAGGTCACAAATGGTTGTGGTACTTCATCCCAAAACTATAGTGTGACAATTCCGTCGAATGGAGGTCAGTCTCCAACTATCAATACATCAACATTGTCTGTTTCTCCAGGTATGAAATTGTCTGAAATTCAAATAGATGTTGATTTGCATGGATGTACAGAAGTGAGTCATCGTTGGAGAGTGGATGGCAATTATGAAAATGATGATTATGTATTTATTGCTAATCATACATATACACTTTATTATGAGATTACCTCTTCTTGTGGCACTTCGTCAAGAACATACAATAATGTTATAACTGGTTCTGGAAGTGGCTCTGGATCGTCTTCTTATCATATCAGATGTACATCTGGTGAATATGGAAATAATGGTGGAACAATTATAGATTTGAACGAGACTTCAGATTGTTATTATACAGAGTTGACAACTCCTCTTCTTTATTCGGATTGGCGACTTGAAGATGCAAACAATAATGTGATATCCACAACAACTGAATTTAGCTTCAATATTTGGAATAATCAAAATCAGTTGTATCCCAATTCGAGTGCAGTGTCACATTCACCTTTGCAGCATTGTGGTTGGGATCGTACAAACTCATATACAAGTAATTGTACTTCTTATAGTGGACCTTATTTTACTTTATTCATTTACCAAAAGAACGGTGTGTGGTATGCTTCAGAAACATGTGATGGGGTCATTCCAGTGATTTTATCAATAACACCAAACACAGCACAGAAAGTCGATTGTGACAATATTACTTTTTTAGCCAGTGAGAGTTCTAGCTCAATTGAATGGTACTATGGCACGACACTGCTTTCTAATGGAGACGGAATAACAATTAATGGAAACCGTCTGACGATATCGCCATCTTATGTCTATACGAATGATAATGCAGATGTATATGCCAAGAATGGAGATGTTGAGAGTAATAAGGTTGCGGTTAGTAAGAGTGAGATAGTATTAAGAACAAATAGTAATGAGAATGTTACGCTTACACGCTACACAAATAATCAGTGCCCGGATATGTGTGCGTATAAGTTTGATTTTAACCAGATTTACAATTTCTGGACACAATGGTGGTTTGAAAAGGATGGTGAAAAACTCTCTATTGCCGTCGCTCCTGATTGTCATAGTGATATCAAACTTGAAAGCAATGGAAATTTTAAGGAAATAGAAAGAAGTAAATTTACCAGTGGATATGTTTATTATGATAATGGATGGAAATTCTCCAATGAAGATCCATGCAGATGTCTGACTCTGTCTGTTAACAATACTGCGTCTGTATGTGGAGATCCTATAATAACACTCGATAATATATGTCCTGATATTACAAATTGGGTATGGCAAAGAAGCGATGACCGCAACAATTGGACCAGTGTTCAGAATAATGGCACTACATTAAGTGTGACAAACATAAATAATACCATCTACTTTAGAGTGGTAAGTGGAAACGAGATATCAAATGTAGTAAGTGTAGTTGATGACGGAGTTGTGATAGGACAAAGTGGAAATGCTTACAATACGTATTCGTTGACTCCTCTTTCTGGTTGTTCCGTCTGTGCATTTACAATTCCGTTGAATGGTAGTGTTTATCTGGTAAATAATGATGATTGGTATTTACGTACAGTATCAGGATCGATACTAGATGTGGTTATTGATAGTGATGCTAGTTTTGTCACTAAAAAAGGAAATGAAACCTTTTATGGCATTAATTCCGGTGACAGTAACGCAAGATTCTATAGCAATATTTACTTATATGAAGATGGTGGAGTTTGGCATCTGACAACTAAAAATCCATGTCACTGCATCACTGTAGACATAGCGGGAGATATTTCATGTGAGAATATGACACTTCAAATGACAAAGGCATGTAGTCATGATGATGTGCGTGAATATAAATGGTATCGTTGGGATGGATCCAATTGGATTGATATGGGCCGTAATCAAGCGAGCGTGTCGGTATCATCCAATGACTTGAATGGGTCAAAGTATGTCAAGGCTGCTTATTCGTATGGCGATAATAACACTTGGATATATTCCGAACCAATAGAAGTGCCTTATCTTCCTTTTGAACTCACGTCGGTGTACAATGTTCCATCATTGGTTAATGTGACGTCTGGAGCTGAACTTGAGGTATCGCAGATAAAACCGTTGTGTTGTAACAACTATGAGATTACTGTTCGTAAAACAGGCAATCATGGAGATTGGGATGGCTGGGCTTATTTGCATGCGGAAGGATATGAGTTTTTCTACGCAGGTGAGAATAATACGAACCTCGACTTCAAGTTTGTCAATAACAGTGGCGCGAATATACACTATTGGGAGGTGTTGGCAGTCAACAGCAGTTTGGCAAATCATAAATTCTATATTTATATAGATAAAGCCAATAAGAGGATTTTTGTAAGTTCATACAATGATGAGAGAGTTATAGGGTTCGATGTAGAGAATGCTGATAATTTCCCTTGTGAAGATCTGAATTTGAGTTTGGCGACAGAACCGTGTAGCACTGTCAAATACCAATGGTATGCGAATGTAGACGGAAATATTCGTGATATTCCTGGTGCCACAGGTAAGACTTTGACTGTCACAAAGGAAATGTATGAGACGTATGAGTATACCAATGTGTATGGAATAAAGGTAGGAGGAAACGACTGGGATCAGTACAACACGAATTACAGACAGAGAGATGTGAATTTTGGCTGGATGATACCAACTCCTTCGATCACAGGATCCAATGGTGTCTCTATAAGTAAAATTGTGACATTGTGTTGTGATGCTAATGGCGGTAAACTTCATCGTGTCGATTATAGTGGAACCGGACATATACAATTCAATGGGTATACTCACGTCAGAATAAACAACGATGAGACCGGATTCGAGACAACAACTGATGGTGTTGATGTAAATAACGCTACTGGTACATTATATGTATATGTGACTGGTGACAAAGCATTCTGGTCGACAAACAGACCAGAGTCGTATGTTGTGTTGAATATAACAGAAAATGTATGTAATATATGTAGTGGTGGCGGTAAGAGTATAACAGTAAATGTTGACTACTCATATAATAATAGTAATGACGGTGATTTCAGAAGTTCATTTGGACTTCAAAATCCGACGTTTACATGGGAAGGCTCAAACAATGGTTATGATTGGACTGTTATAACAGGATCTACAGGCTCAACTCTATCAGGAGATGCAATAGATACGTATAAACAGTTCCGTGTGTCTTTGCCAATGGGTTGTGAGACATTGAGCACTAAGACAACAATAGATTGTGGACCGACATATCCGTCTGTGACTATTTCCGGCACGTTAAGAAAATGTCAGACTGGAACACTCTCGTCGACGATTAAAAACCTTTCTAATATTACTTGCTCTTACACATTGGAACTTCAAGAGAGTGAGGATGAGAATATTTGGACTACTGTAAAATCAACAGATTACAGTGTGTCTGGAAATATCATCACTATAGATAATGTGTCGTCTACATATTATAGATATGTGATGAATGTTAATGGAAATATGTTTTATTCCAACAGCATTAAATCAAGGGATGTTGTTGGAGTTGACCTGAAAGTGTCATACAACAAGTCGTTGGTATATGGAGTAGGTCGTGTTGAAAATGTTGAATTTGTTGTCATGCCTTCTGATGTTGTCGGTTATTGGGAAAAACTGGAGAATGGAGTATGGGTGAGTGCAGATGGCTTGCCAAATATCTCTGGAGCGAAAACCACAAAACTTGATTACAAAATTACGGACAACAACCATAAAGCGATATTCAGATTCTTTGCGACAGAAAAATGTACGCGAAGTGAGGCTGTTGAGTTGAAAATTAATGAAATAGATCCGGTATGTGCGAGTGAAGGCTCTATAATCATTTCGTTCAACGGAATGAACGCAGGACAATTCGCCGCACATAAGTCGGATACTGATCCATATATGTTTATTCATCCTAAGGATTCTAAATGTTATGATAATTTCCCTCAGAATATGCATAATTCACATGCATATCAGACAGGAGACGGAAGAGTGACATATCTAGGCATAGAGGATTGTTCTCGTATTGGAAAGCCAACGTTCCCGACTGCGATGGAGAATGTGTTTGAACAGAATAATGCCTACTATATCACAAACCGTAATGCGATGGTTCAGAATGGTGGGCCAGATGCTGTGATTCCTCCTTCTTATTTTGATAATGATATGTATTATCTGTGGTGGCACGGAGGTGCTACTTATCAATCACATCAGGATGTGACTTTGCCAAAAATCTATCCGATGATGGGTATTCAGTATCCGAGTGAGATAGCATCTGGCGCGACTGGAAAAATTTCAGTCCGTTTCTGGTTGATCACAGATGGTCTTGAAGGAGAAAACCCTTGTCATTTTGGATTCTTCTCCGACAGACATGGTAGTAAGACTGTCGCCTCGGACGGTACACTAATCTCTACTTTGGAAGAAAATCCGTTCTATAATCAGAATTGTACACTTACATGTGAGGCGACTGGACAAACATGGAATATGGCGGTGAACAACAGTATGATGGTGAACGGCAATAATAATGACTGTCTTACTGAGGTGAAGGTGGCCGATGCTCAACCGGGTTGGTATACGATGACCGCTGAGTTTGTGATGGACGGTATGCTTACTGGTAATGATTGCCCTGTGTTTTATCCTATGGTGTTGCCATATTCAGATAAGGTGGGTGTCGCTGTCGAGTATTTGTTGACAGATATGAATGAAGTGAGCGGTCATGAAGTTCAAAATCTGCCGGTAAAGCCGTCTATTTGTATCAGTGCGGAATCTGCTTGTACGAGTGACGCTGTCAGCTTGTTTGTCAAGGATTTGGATAATCTCGGAACTTCTGTTAAAAATGTTACTATCAAATGGTATGATGAGGCCGATCCTAATAGAGTATTAAAGACACAGAATATTGGAGACATCGCTGGAAATGGAGTGGCTCGCTTTGATACCCTTTTCCCTGAAGGTGTAAGTTATGTCACATATCGTTGTGAGGTTGAGTTGACAGGAAACAATGGACAAAAGTTTAATTATAAAAACTATGTTCAGGTGGGCCGAGACTCAAAGTGTTATGACTGTGTGTATATCGGAGAAGATATTGAGAACGTTGTTTACACTAAGGAAACAGAGATTAAAGTCCTCACTTCAAATGTGGATCTTCCATTTGGAGTCCAGTATGTATGGCAATGGAGTGACAAGCGTTATAATTCCGAAAGCAAATGGATCGACATCCCTTCTGACAGATATACTCTTGTTGACGGAGGATTGGGTATAAAAATTAATCTTAAAAAGGAGGATTTTGAGAATCATCCTTATATCCGTGTTGTTGTCAAGGAGAATAATGACGAGACACATTGTTCGTCTAACGCAATCCATTTGTCACCGATGGAAACGAAGTGTTCGTGGGAGATAAAAGGAGTCGAGATGATAAACCCACAGGAGTATGAAGTGAAATTTGCGGATAAATACCGTATTGTTTTCCATGTCGAGAATAATGAAAATTGGATCGACGATGCTCCAAGTTTTACGATGAAGGATATTCAGGATGAAACTGTGAAAAATATTGTCTGTGTCGACAAAGATATAGATGGCAACTGGTATTACGATGTTCAGGCTGTATCTGATTATGAGTTTACAATTACTCAATTCTGTACAGATTTCAGCGTGAAGGATCCTAATTATAAATCGATAATTGTACGTGCTATCAGAGAATGTCAGAGTGCGACGGGAAGTGTGACTCGTGTGTGGTATGATGATTTTGGTAGATTCTATAATCCTAGCAACACTCCTTATCCGACAATAACTCCAAATGGAGAAGGCGGTTACAATTTCTCTAGCACCACATCTATAAATCCGGACATGGGATTTGACAGTTATATAAGAGAGATTGAGATTGACGGAATAATAACACCGTCTCCTGTATATACCACAGATGAACATGCTTTTGCAAAGGATCAAACAGGAGCTCTTACCAACGAGGTCGTTTATGTGACGGAAATGAATGAAGGTTGTTGGGGTGGCGGCACAGCTGTCGTTAATCATCATGTTAACGATGGTTCGTATGCTATTGTTTATAATGCCGCGATGGGATCTTGTGTTGATTGGGGTGTGATGACGAATGACCATACTTCAGATGACGAACATGGTGGTATGTTGTTTATAAATATGCCTCCTAGTGGAGGAGCTGTATATTCAGGAAATTTCAAGACAAAGTGTCGTGAGGCGGTCGCTATCGTATCGTGCTACGTCGCCAACGCCAATCAAAAAGATGGAAAGATTCCTTGTAATGTGACATTTAAAATAATAAATCAAGCAGGAGATACTCTTGCAAGATATCATTCTGGAGATATTTTCTCACGTTACCAGAGTGATCCTGCATATCAAGAAAATCCATGGACACATTTGACTTTCCGTGTTCCATTGGCTGCGTCATATCAGGCTGAATATTATAACTATACTTTTGAGATCGTATCTAAGGCGGTTAATACAACAGAAGGTAACGACTTCTTGTTTGATGACGTGGAAATCTTTGTTTGTGAACCGGATGTCACAATCTCGTCTGAAGATAAGGTGACACATGAGCAGGAGATTGACTTATGTGATCCGAATCCTCTGTCTGCACGTGTTTATGCTGTGCCAGAAGTTTCATTCTGCAACTTCTTTCCTGATATGGAAGATCTGAAAGTGAAATGGCAGATGTGGACTGGTGGTGAGTCGCAGATAGGAGAGTGGGTTGATGTCTTCACAAGTGAAGGCGAAAATGGACGTGCTTTGAAATCGTCTGAGTCTACAAGCGGTCAATGTCAGGATAAGTATACTTATTTCTATCCTCTTGGTCAAGTCGGAGATTACCGTCTTCGTGTTATTGTTGCGGAGGAGAATGTATTACAATCTGTTATGGCCGATATGGACCAATATAAGAATGTGTTGGAACCAGATGATAATTGGCCTGACGTCACATGTAATCTTCTTTATGCACATTCCAGTGATTTCTGGGTTCACGTGCATGAGAGTCGTGAGCAGATAGATACTATTTTATATGCGTGTCCGGGAGAGACAGTGACACTTGTAGAACACTTGCCTGATGGCTATCAATGTGAGTGGCAGGATATAAATGGAAACGTATTGAAATCAGAATCGTCATCAATTGGTGACGGTGATCGTGATGTGTCATTCGAGTTTGTTAAGAATTCAACAGTTGACAAGTTTGTGTTCATAGCGAGCCCTGGACGTTATAATACAGATCCAGATAAACGAGTTTGTCCGCGTTCCACTAATTTCACCGTAAACATACCTCAGACAGTGAAGATTGAGTGCTCCGCTCAGTCTGTGAATTTGGCATGTCAGGCTGATTTTGAAAAATCAGAGGGTGCGACGATTCTTTTGACTCCTCCTCAGATTCCGTTCTGTGTCCCAGACGCTCAGACAGCATTAAGTGTTGTCAGTGTGAGAAACGGTGCTGTCGAATACAAAGATAAAGTGACTAAAACAGCAAACGGAGATTGGTATATTTCTGGAATAAAGACTAAAGGTGAATATGTGTTCACTTGGGAGGCTAGTGCTTGGAAGGGTGTTGAAGGCACACCGACATATAAAAACTACGGCTCGGTTCAGTCGACTTGTACAGCAACATTCGATTATCATTCTTTGCCAAATGTGACTGTTTCTCATGACACTGCCATTTGTCCAAAGTTTGATAATGAGGTCAATGTTAATGTGACTCCTGCTGGTGATTACTCTTTTGTATATGAAGTGGAAAATGTCACTTATGCGACACCTTCCCCAGGTTCTCCTAATGTGGCATTGTTCAATCCGCAAAACTGTACCGGACCAGCTCCATTTAAGGTTATTGTGACTGACAATGCAACAGGTTGTTCTGTTTTGAAGGATACTACATTAGACGTGGATGGAAACATTTTCGTCACTTATAACAATGCTAAGAATCCATTTACTGTCATTGGTGACAGTTGTGAATTTTCGGTTCCTGATTTTATAAATCCGAGTGAGGCTGAAAAAACAAAATATGGAGTCGATAGTCTTTATCAATATCTGACAGCTACAAGTGGTTGTGGATTAGGTATCACATATACACAGACTCCAGAACCAGGAACTAAATTCACAGATTCTGAAACTGTTACGATTACGGCATCTAATGAGTGTGGCGGAAAAAGTTCTATATCTTTTGTCTTAAATACAAATATGCCTACATCACAGCCTGAGTTGGAATTTGTGGATGGTGCATGCCCTAATGATAATCGTATAGTAAGAATCACTGGCTGGACTACAAGCACTGACCGTTTGGATGTATTTCGTAAGCCAATGAACTCTGCTTCTCAAATGGACGTCGTGACTCCTGCTACTACAATAGTCGGAGGTGAGTTGACATTTGAACTTGATTTTGAATATGATTATTTAGTCAGAATGACGCATGTCCCAGCAGGATGTAGCACTGATTTTGAGTATAATGGTAGAATCCGTCCAGGTGACGACGTCGTTCTTCTTACAAATTCACAGATCGAGTGTGATCCGTCGTCTGTTATCAAGGCAACAGGAATAACAAAGAAGAATTCAAGCGATCAGACTGTAATCGCTTACGATAATGTGTCTTGGCAATATACTACCGACAGAAATGAAGCAAGCAAATTTGAGCAATATCGATGGAGTGCTCCTGCTGATTCATTATTCTCACTAGCAAACAAAGTTACGGTTAATGCCAATACTGTTTATTCTGTACGTCTTCACATCGAACATGCGGGTTGTGTTTGGGATTCTCCATGGTCGGATGTGACAATCAAGAAATATGGTTCATTCGGTAGTGTCAGCGGTAAGGTAGAGTGTAAAGAGACAAAGATTACTCTGACTCCTGATCCTAATGTTGATCTATGTGAATTGCAAAGTAATAATAAAATCAATTGGAGCTATATTAAGAAATATGGCAGTGGATTGACTGAAAAAATCGCTATAGGTAATGAGAATGTCACTTGCAGTGATGGAAAACTGACTCTTTCTTATAAATTCCCGAATGATGATTTTGACGACATCACTTATATGTTTGTCGCAGAACTAGTAGGAGAAAACAGTTGTGTTGCAGGAATAAGGAGTGAAGAGTTCCAAATCTCAAAATCAACAGATTATTATATAAGTGGACCTTCTCGCGTCTCATCTTGTTCAAAAGTTGAATACAGATTGTTAAAGAGAAGCGACAATTCTCAGATCAATTGCTCAGATTGCTCAGTGGTCTGGAAATATGTATATGAAGACGGTACTGTTGATCCAAGAAACAATTCGTCGTCATTGGCTTTGTTCAGCCCTATAATTGATGATAATTCTAGTTTCAAGATTCAGGCATATGTGACTGAGCAGGGATGTGAGGCAATGTATGAAACTGATGGCTTGTCGGAAGTGGTGGATCCTGTATTGTCTGTCGACGGACCGGAAGAAATCTCAATCTGCCAGACTCTTACTCTTAGTGCAAAGGCAATGGCTGAGATCACACCAGGATCACCTGCAGATGTGATTGATTCATACAAGCAAATCAAATGGTTGTCTGCGACTTCTGCAGAAGGACCGTTTACTGAGATAAGCGGACAGACTGGCAAAACTTATTCTCCTGTGTTGGAATCAGTAGGAACGTATTTCTTCAAAGTGCAGATTTACAATAATGTAGGAAATGATCCTTCAAATATCTGTGTCAAGGAAAAGGTTCATAGGGTAGTTGTAACCAATGTCGGCAAGGTTTCTCTTGTCGCAAATGCAGTTGAAGTCTGTGAAGGTGAGAATATAACTGTAGAATTTAAGTCTTCTATTTCTGATAATTTCACTACAGAATGGAAACTGAATGATAATCCAGTCATTGCGTCTGGAAACAAGTTGGTTATCTCGAATCCTGGCTCATATAAGTTGGATTTCGCGGCTACCACTAATACAGGATGTAAATACGAACGCAGTTTGACATTCCGTATTAATCCAAATCCTGAATTTACTCTTACTGAGGATACTGTATGTTCTCAGAAAGAGGTTTATTTCTTGGCGAACACTACTGTCGAAAAAGATGAAGATATAATAAAGGATACAGTTAATAAATCGGTAAAGGGAACTCATGGCTTTGCTTATTATGACCGTCATATGGACAATAAGTTGGGCATAAGCACTTCTGCAGACGACATTTCGGATTATAAGCCATACGATAACACTCCTGCGACTCAGAAGTTTAAGGAGATAGTCTCTTATATCAACTATTTGTTGGCATCAAAACAGATGAATATTGATTCTGAATTGATATCTCATAATTCTTTCATTCATGGTCAGATTGCCAACAATCGTGGAGGTGTCCTAGGTGGACAGTATTTGATTGTGGCAGACCAGATACAGAATCTTTTGGTAGAAAGATTTGGCCAGGAAGAGATAGATGCGGTTTATTGGTCTCTTTATAATGATGGAGATCAATCTGATCCAAGTATCTTTATAATGGTGAATGCGGCACAAAACGGCAAATATGCGTCTGAACTTTCTTGTGTCAAGTATGTTACTATACATGAATCGTCACTTCAACAGGCATATACTGTTGGTGAACAATCGACTCAAAGAATCGGTTGGTATATCTTCGGTACGAAAGATGGTGAATATCAGGATGCTCCATTTACAGATGGTTTGATTTCCGATGCTGAGTATGTACGAAGCATGTACGACCCATCTCAGATGTCTCCTGTCGTTGAGAATCGTGGATTTAAGGTGTCTGCGACTGTCTCTAATGTAGAAGCAGGAGATTATTTCGATTATACATGGGATAATGAGCCAGGAAAACCATGGGGCTCATCCTCAAGTATGCACGCTTATATTTTCTCTGACATTTGTGACGGCAATATTCCTTATTCATTGACTGTTGTCAACAGACGTACTTTATGCCATACTACAAAAAGTGCAAATCTGCCAATTAAACTTGGAGATTTGTCAGTTACTGATGGAAATGGTGTCTCTTATAATGTTTTGGCGAAAGATGCTCATCTGACAGCGTCAGCAAAGAAAATTGCTGATGTTACAGCTTCTATGTCTACAGGATGTAAAGTGACAGCTCCATCTGTTGAACCGTTGATCGCAACTCTTTCATGTAATGGAAGCAATATCGTTGGCACTCCGGAATGGACTCAGTATCCTGCTGCCGGAACCGAAGTCGCCAATGGAGCCCAAATCACATTGTCTGTTAAATTCAAAACTGAGTCTGATTGTGATATAGAGAAGAAACTTGATGCATATTATATTGTAAAGGTTCCTGATGCGATGACTCTTAGTGATGTCGCAAATGCAAAGGTATGTGAAGATGACACTTACGTTGCTGCGTTCTCTATTGTAAATGGTACTCCAGATTATACAGTTTTGGGACTTCCAACAGGTGTTTCGCCGACAATATCAGACCATAATGTTACAGTAAATGTACCTGCCGGAACATATAATTTGACCGTGAAAGATAAAGTCGGATGTTCTGCCGACGTCTCATTCAAGGTTGATGAAATTGTTGTGGATAAACCAGAAATCTTATTCACTCCTGTTTGTGATGATCAAACAGTTGATCTTGCGGTCAAGAATCCTGATAATACAAAGTACACATATTCTTGGAGCCTTGTCTCTCCTGCGTCTTCTTCAAATCCAAGTGTGACTGGACTGACAAATGCATCTTCAGGAAATAGATATAAACTTATTGCTTCGGCAAAAGAACTTCCAACAAGCAACGTCGCTTGTAAAAAGGAAAGTGATATTGTAGAACTTACATTCAAGGCAAAACCAGTTTTGGCATTGTCTGCCAACAATCCTTCAGGCACATCTGTCTGCCCGATAGAGAGTGGCTCTTACGCTCTTGGTGTGGTGGCAAGCAATACGGATTCTAATGAGTCATACGTATGGAGTGTCACAGGTGGAACTCTGGATAAAAACGACACAGATAATGTGAACTTTACTCCATCCAACAGATGTTCAGGCAATGTCACTTATGAGGTGTTGGTTGAGAATGGAAACGGATGTCAGTCAAGAGCATCTGGTTCATTTGCAATCAAAACGGGAGATTTGTCATACTCTCTTTCTGATGATTTGAAGACGGTGGAGTTGACAAGCACACAGTGTCAATTCTTGGTGCCTAATTTTGTTGGCTCTGCTTCTTATAATACAGCAACGTCTTCATGTGGCAATAATATTTCATATACACAGAGCATAGATCCTGCCACTCCTGTCTATTCTTCAACGAGTGTGACAGTCACAGCTAAAGATTTCTGTCATGCTGACGGTGTGGATCAGGTTATTAATTTGGTTGTTCCTACTCCGATTTCGATTGAAAATGTATCGTCTACTTCTGTAAAATGTAAGGGAGACGGTGATGGAACTATTACTATCGGAAATATTGTCGGTGGCAAGGAAACCTACCACTATTTTTATAAAAAAGCGTCAGATGATGATTTCACAGAGGTAAATGAAAAGACTGTGTCGAATCTTATTGCTGGCGACTACGTGTTGAGAGTCGTTGATGCTAACGGATGTTACAATAATAAGAATATAAATGTCTCAGAACCTTCAATTGTCACGTTGACAGCAACACCTACGAATGCTGAGTGTCATGGCTCAAAAGGTAAAATAACAGTCGCTGCCAATGGAGGAAATGGAGGCACTTATATTTATAAATATGGAACGGCTTCTGATAATATAGACACTCAGTTTACATCTGATTCGGAATTGCCTGCGAATAAATATTATGTTCAGGCATTCGACTCTAAGGGATGTAAGAGTGCTGTTGTGGATGTGACAATAACACAGCCTGCTGAATTCAATCCTGGCACTATCGAAAGTGCAGGTCAGACAATCTGTTACGGCTCTCCTGTCAATGCGATCAAGAGTGCCGCCACAGCAACGTCGATCCCTTCTGCTACAATCTCATACCGATGGATTTTGGAACAGGATGGCGCAGAAAATGAAATTGCGGATGCTACAGGAATCTCATATACTCCAAATGTTACAGATCCTGGTACTTATAAATATTATCGTGAGGCAAAAGACGATAAGTGTATGACAGAGTGGGTTAGAAGTGCTGGTTCTTGGACGTTGATAATCAACCAGAATCCTGAGCCTACATTGACTGTTCCTTCAAATGTCTGTGCTAATGCTGAAGGAAAATATCCTATCTCGGTTTCTGTCTCAGATCAGGCAGGTGATTACACTTATAGCCATGTATTCTCGAATAATGTGACGATTGCTGGTACTGATACATCAGTAGTGGCTGCTAACAAGTGTGGTGGTGCTGTGTCTTATAATGTGGAGATCACTAATGAAACTACAGGATGTAAGGGAACAGATTCCAAGACATTCTCAATCACTACACCTACAATTGCATTTACTGATGAAGCAAAAGCTGCCGCAAACATTCATCTGAAACCACAGTCTATAGGTAATTGTACGTTTGTCGTGCCAGTATTGGATAATTCTAATCTAGGTGTTTATGAAGAAATCTGTGATGTTGACAGAACTTGTGGATTCGGAAATGTCACATATTCTATCAAAGAAAATATCGGAGGCCAGAACATCTTAGGAAAACCTGTTCAGATGACAATTGTCGCATCTGATGCATGTGTGTCTGATGAGATAACAGTGTATGTAGACAAACCAGAACCGTTGATCCTAAGCGGAACACCTAAGGAGTCTCCAATATGTTTGTATTCAACGACTGATATTACATTTACTGTGTCTGGAGGAACTTCTCCATATACATACAATTTGGTGTCTCCATCGCAGATGCCATCAGGAATGACATTCAGTGGAGATGAGGCTAAAAATGTGATACCAGGAGAATACTCATTCTCAGTTACTGATAGTGATGGATGTACATCAACTTCGTCAAATGTTAAGGTTGAGACCTATACAGACTTTAAGGTCGCTCCATCTCTAGAAACAATAAGTCAGACAATATGTTCCGAAGATTCTCCAAATCCTATTAAAGTGGTGAATACGGAATCGTATGGAAATGCCGAGTTTATTTATGAGTGGTATAAAAACGAGGTTCTTCCTGGAAATAAGATAGAAAACGCTACGTCTGCCGAGTATATTCCACGCGTTAATGTTTTGGCAAGTGGAGAGACTCAGAGAAATTATGATCTTATTATAGTTGTGAAAGATCAGTGTAGTGGAAAAGAGAATAGACTAAGATATACGTTGACTGTCAATCCTCTTCCAGAAGTCGATTTGACTGCAAATGATGGATGTGAATCAACTACATTCAATGCAGATGTCAATGGAATCACGAATAATTATAATTTCTATTGGAGTGAGACAAATCAGGCTGGCTCGTTTGCTTTAGGTGCTGCAACGAAGACATTGTCTTTGCCTGCTGCCGTTAATCAGGTTTCAAAGACATATTATGTGAAGGCAGAGAATGCGACGACTAAATGTGTAAGTAAGCAATCTGTGGAGAAAATGGCCACTGTTTATCGCAAACCGTCAATTTCTATTGGAGAGATTGCTTTGGTATGTCCGAAGAATGGAGATAATCCAGGTAGTGCTGTAGAAATGCCTGTCACATCTATAATTGGAACAATTGATGGTGTGAAAGATGGCGACGCGAATGTGTCTTACACATACGAAAATGATACTATTGTTTTGACGGATAACATATCTGCTGGCAAAAAGTTCACGGTTACAGTAAAGAATGGCGACGTGTGTGTGGTCGCAACTAAGGATGTTGATGTGTTCGTATATACAGCTCCTGAATTTAATGTGTCGGATTGGGCTGCTATTTGTCAGGGAGAATCAATGGAAAATCTGCCAGTGGTATCTGTAACTTGGAACGACAATATCGCTGATAAAAACAATCGTTCAGAAGGTTGGTATAATGGATCTGTTAAACTTTCTGCAAGTGATATTAAGGATCTGTCGGCAGGCAGATATACATTCACATACAAGGCTGTGAATGGTTGTGGATTGACTACGAGCAAGAACATTACGTTTGTTGTGAACCAAAATCCAACTCTTACAGCATCCGTGTTCACTCCTGAGGTTTGTGGACATACTGGTGAAATATCGGTGTCGACAAATAATGGATCTGCTCCATATTCATATACAATCAATGGAACATCTGTTAGTGTTGAAAATGACACGATCAAACATTTGTCTCCTAATACATATTCTATAGAAGTCACAGATAATAATGGATGTAAGAATAGTGTTGACGGATTGGTTATTGCTTCTCGAAGTGCATTAAATGCTGGTTCGTTGAAGCCTGTCACATCGTTCTGTTCAAATGAAGACGTGACTCCTAAATTTGAGTTCGAAACAGCTCCGAGTGGCGGATCAAAGAATTATATTTATAAATGGACAAAGGGAACAGAAACGACTGTTTTAGGAACTGAAGCAAGTTATACACCGTCTTTGCCTAAAGAGAATGGCAAGTATATTCCTGGTACGTATACATATACGGTTACGGTACTCGACGAGGAGGATCAGGAATGTGGAACAGTTTCTCTTCCTGCTGTAGTTGTGATCAAACCGCAGCCTGGTGTAGTACTAAGTCCGTCTTCGGAGAAGAGTTGTGATCAGGATGTTGTCTTCACTGCTATGCCATTTGGAGCAAATACAGGTGTGTCATACCAGTATGATTGGAATGATGATGAAGATGGTTTTGGAAATATAAACGAAAAGACATACTCTCTTCCTGTAGCGACGGCAAGTTTGAATGTTTCGTTAAGTGTTGTCGTTAGAGCTCAAGGATGTGAGAGTGAGCCGGCATCCGCTTCTGCAACAATCTATGCATCCCCTGTACTTGGAGATTTTGTTAATCCGTCAGATTTGTGTGCAAATAAGGAATACTACAATGTTTCGGTTAATCTAAAAGGTGGATATACAATTGGTGAAAACCAGTACACATGGAAGAATGGAGATCAGTCGTTTGGTAATTCAAGTGCTGCAGTGATTCCAGAAAAGAATAGTTGTGGCGCTGTCTATAACTATTCTGTGAGTGTGAAGAATACAGAAAGTGGATGTGTGAGTGCGGTGAAGAGTGGTTCATTCACAACTTCAATATCGGAATCGACAATCAAGGATGCGGCTGATATTAGTCCGATAACTTTGACTAATGGAGCCAATTGTGAATTCGCAATTCCATTTGATGCGATTAAAAATGCTGTTGGGTTCCAGACATCTTGTGGCTTGATCGCATCAAACTGGTCGTTTAAGATTGCAGGAACGGAAGTTAATTCTGATACGAGAATCAATTCCGACATGGATGTTTTGGTTACAGTTACCGATGGATGTGACAGAGAGGTTCACACAACAGTATCTCTAAAAGCACCGTCTCCATTGGAATGGAATGGAGATCAGACTATTGTTGATGTTGATTGTAAGGGTAATTCTACTGGTCAGATCACATTGTCTGTGAAAGGAGGAGGTGAACCTTATTATTATTCAAAGTCACCGCGTGAGACTGGAGAAGAAGAATGGCAGTCAAGCAACATGTTCGATAATTTGAAGGCAGGTGCATATACAATGACTGCAAGAGATGTCAACGGATGTATAATAGATATTCCTTTGACTGTTTCTGAACCTGCGAAGTCTTTGTCTGCTACTATTTCCGGAAATGCTACAGTATGTAAGGACGAGACATCTCCAGTCAAGGTCGTTGTCTCAGGTGGAACGGCTCCATATACTGTAACCGTGGCAACACAGACAATTGTAGGAGATGCGACACAGACAGAGTTTGTGTTTGATCTGACTGCCAACACGTATACTGCGGAAGTTGTGGATTCAAAAAATTGTTCTTACACAACATCTTCGTCTGTCACAATAAGTGAGTATGTTGGTTTGAAATCAGCTGCCCAGTTTGTGAATGACCCTGCGTCGCAGACAATCTGTGAGGGTCAGATTAAGAAACAAATTTCTGTTACCGCTTCTTCATATAAAGATGATGCGTTGACATATACATGGAAAAAAGATAGTGTCATTATTGATAATAATCTTCCTACACATACTCCATTAGAGACTGCTGTCGGAGTATACAAATATACTGTATCGGTATATGATGGATGTACGAAGAAAACGTATGATATAAATGAACCTTACGTGTTTACTATCAATAAGAAGCCTACTGTGGAAATCACAGTCCCAGAGGGATCTAATTGTGATGGAAGTGATGTCGTGTTGTCTACTGTGACTAATAAAGTTGGAAATGAACCATATGAGTTTAAGTGGAATGACAAATCAACAGCTGAAACGTTGACGGTCACAACAAGTGGAACTTATTCTGTAAAGGTTACATTAGGAGAGTGTTCTGCTTCAGCAAGCAAGACAATATCGATGAACTCTCGTCCTGCAAATCCTACTTTGACAGTAAGCAAGGAGACTTCTTGTGAAGAGAGAATTATATTCACTGCATCTGGAGCGAAGACCGGTGAGACTTATGTGTGGAAACATAATGGAGAACCTAAAAATATAACGTCTTCTACTACGCATATTGATTATGTTGGTGGAGAAAACACGCAAGCTGTAATTGGAGAATGGACTGTCCAAATTAAGGATTCCAAGGGGTGTCTAAGTGAACAGGCAGCTACAAAGAAGGCAACAATTTATAAGAAGCCAACATTTGATATAATTGTCCCTACAGAAGCTTGTCCTACTGCAGATAATTATCCATTGTCAATCAATGTCGGTTATGCTGCTGAGAATAATTATTCGGTGACTTGGTCTAGCAATGTCATACCAGACAACCAGACACCGACTAAGGCAACAATCAATAAGGCTTCTGATCAATGTGGATACACTTATTCATTCAATGTCTCTGTCGAAGATATTCATTGTAAGACAACTCTGCCAGGCTCATTCACAACGAAGAAGAGTGAAGCTTCTGATTTGAATCTGACTATAAATCCTGATGTTTATGATCTGGTTGGTACGGATTGTATTTTCAGGGTTCCAGAAGTTACAACCAAATGTACATTTAGTACAATTTGTGATATTAAAACAGCTACCATCACTCAGTCAGTATCTGCAGGAGACGTTATCGCAGGCTCAAAGAAAATTGTTGTCACAGCAACAGACTTGTGTGGAACTTCGGTGACTAAGGAAGTGACGTTGAATGTGCCTTCGAACAATTTGTCAGGAAAGACTCTTTCTGCTAGTGTGAAGAATGTGAAGTGTAATGGAAGCGACAATGGAGAGGTCTCTCTATCTGTCGCTGGAATGACAAGTGATGGATACACTTATTATTTGATTGACAATAATCAGAATTCTGTCGGCAATACAAGCGGAGAATTCATGAATGTTCCTGTCGGCACTTATTCAGGTAAGGTAGTGGATGCTAATGGATGCTCGTTGACAAATTCAAATATCAAGGTCTCTCAGCCAACTCCATTTACTGCCACAATTCCAACTGCACTTTCTGTATGTCCGGGAGCGACTGATGGAAGCATCGTTATCACTGATATTTCAGGTGGTACGGCTCCATACTCTGTGACTGTTGATGGCGCGACTGTGTCGGCGGTGTCTGAAGGAAAATCTACGGTCAGTGGATTGAAAAAAGGAGAATACACAATCACTGTCAAAGACAATAATGATTGTAGTGTTGTTAAGACACTTACGGTCTCTGAGTTTGATAAGCCTGATGTGACTATTACTGGCGCCGCTTCTGTTTGTGAAGGCAATTCAGTTACTTTGACAGCAAAACCGAATGCAAATGCCGCACCTACAGTGATTTATTCATGGGTTAAATCTAATGACACACCTGCCGATGGTGCATATTCAACGTTTAATGCCGGAGCTTCAAAAACAGTGACGGCTCCGATTGATTGGAACGGAAAAACAGAATGTTCAGAGACTTGGTATGTGAAAGTCAAGGATGGCCACGGATGTATAAGTGATGCGACGTCGGCTACAGCTACAATCCTGAAGAGACCAGAAGTGACACTGACACAGGATGGATTCAAGTGTGAGGAGACTGTGACATTCACAGCAACGTCGGCTTCTGCAACTTCATATTCATGGAAGAAAAATAATGAGACTTGGTCTGAGTATAGTGCCGAGGCTTCTAAGACTTTAAATTATGTAGACGCAAATACTTCCGTCACTTGGTATGTGAAAGCTAAGAATGATCAAGGATGTGAAAGTGATGTGAAAGAGGCAACAGGATATGTTTATAAGAAACCTGCTGTTTCGATTGTCGGTGATGTGACAACACTATGTGAACAAGGCTCGTTGAGTGGAGAATTAAGCTCTAATGCTGATTTCAACACTTACTCTTGGAAGAAAGATGGAACTGTTGTCGGAACAGAAAAGAAATATACAGCTACTGCACCAGGCAGTTATACTCTAACAGTGACTGATGATCATTGTACGAATACATCAGTGGCTCACGTCATCTCAAAGAGTGCTTTCGCAATTGAATCTGTGACTGCGGTCAATCCAAAATGTCATTCTGGATTGGGTTCAATTGAGGTTAAGGTGAAAGACGGTGCTGCTGATTATCAATATGTGTTGAATGCCGGCACTCCGGTTGAAAAGTCTGATGCCAACCACACATTTGCTGATGTTGCTGCGGGTTCTTATACTGTGACGATTACAGATGGCAATGGATGTGTTGTGACTAAAGATGGTGTGATAATCACCATCCCTACAGAACTTAAGATTGATGTTTGGTCGGCTGCAAATGCAGAAGTATGTGCAGGGAATAACGCTGATATCACATTGAAAGTGTCTGGCGGAACGGCTCCTTATCGCTATAAGGTAAATACAGATGACGTGGTGTCTATGGGAGACGGAATATCATCTGCAACTATTTCAAAGAGTCAGGGTTCATATTCTGTGGAGGTTACAGATCAAAATGATTGTAAGGTAACTTCTGTATCTAATGTGGTGATCACTAAGCCTTCTGACTTCACATCAGGTTCTCTTGATAAATCAGAGACAAATGTTTGTGCTGGTTTGTCAAATCCTGAAGTTAAAGTTGTAGGTTCTGCATCTGCTAAGTCTTGTTCGAATTGCATAACTTATAAGTGGACAAAGAAGGGTAGTGATGATGTATTAGGAACTTCTGATAAGTTTACTTCGAATGAGACAGATCCTGGCACATACGAATATGTGGTAACCGTGTCGGATGGATGCTCTGGTACGTCGAAGAATCTTGATTACAAACACATAATCAATCCAAATCCTACATTCACTTTGTCGGAACTTGGTGAGCAGTGTCCAAAGACAAATACAGAGAATTATGCAATATCTGTTTCAAGTGTGACTCCATCGACAGGTTACAGCGTTGTATGGACAGGAGCGACAAAAGACGGTTCTGACCAGACAAAAGCAACTATCGCAGGTGGAGATTGTAGCGGAACTAAAGCATATAGTGCAACAGTGACTAATATCGCAACAGGATGTTCGACAAAGATTGAAAAGAGTCTGGAAATCAAGTTGACAAATGCTTTGGCATTGTCATTGACGACCGATGGCTTGAAATCAGGATCAACAACAGACTATGAGTTCACATTGACATCTGACAAATGTGAATTCACAACTCCTACATTCACATACACAGCAACACAAAACTGTGATATCATACCTGAGGTTTCACAGAGTGAGAATGGAGATGTGGTCACTGTTACAGCGACAGATTTCTGTGGCAATGAGATTTCTAAGACAGTTAAGATTATTACTCCTGTCGCTCCTTCTGCACCTTCGTTGACTGCGGAAACTGTTTGTGGTGAAGATGTGACATTCACAGCATCTGGAGCAAACACGGGAGAGACATATCTATGGAGCAATACTGCTGACGGAACATTTGTGGCTGGAGAATCAACTAAGAAGTTGACTTATAATGCCAATGGAGACAAGATCCAGTCGGCGACATGGTATGTGAAAGTGAAGAATGCCAACGGATGTGAGAGTGAAGCCACAAATGCCACTGGAAAGACGTATGTTCCACCTGTTGCAACCATTGCATCCGCACTTGGTCAGTGTTCTTACACATTGTCAGCTAACTTGACAGGAAATGCTTACTCTTATGTATGGAGTGGAAAGAAGGATGGCAACGAAAGCACGATAGTCGCAGACGAGTCTGGAACATATGATTTGGTAATAACAGAGAAATATTCAGACAACCATGAGTGTTCATCCACTAAGGTTAGTGAGACAATAACAATCTCTGATGTCACTATGCCTACAATATCGTACACAAAGGCATGTGTTGGCCAGAATGCGACATTGAACTTGACTAATACGGTTGATGGTTATACATACGATTGGGAGAAGAAGGTCGGAACATCAACAACATTCGTCTCTGCTGGAACAGGTCTTTCTATCAATACGAAAGATGCAGGAGAGTATAGAGTGAAAGTGACATCTGCACAGAACTGTACAAAAACAACAGATGCCATTGCAGTTGAGTTCCACTCATTGCCAACACCTCAGATTGTCAAGGTTGATGCAAATGATTATTTGTGTGCTGACGGAAAAGCATTGACATTGAAGACATCAGATGAGTATGAGAGCTACAAGTGGAGCACAACAGCGACAACAGCTATGATAGATGTCACAACAGCTGGTGATTATACAGTGGAAGTGACAGACGACAATAATTGTAAGGCTACATCTGAAAAATTCTCAGTAGCGCTTCATTCGTTGCCAGTGCTTGACGAGATTGCGGATCAGACGGTATGTGTGGATGCTAAGGCTAATTTCACTTTGACACTTGCGACAACGACAGAAGGAGAATATACATATAATGTGTCAACTGTCAATCCTCAGACAAGTGACGCGTTCTCACTTGGCAAGGGTAATTACTCAGCAACAGTGACTGACAAGTATGGATGTACAAGTGAAGCGAAGTCATTCAAGGTTGAAGAGTATGCTTGGACAGCAGCGACTCTTGCATCTTCGTCGCAGACAATATGTAAGGAGAATTTGTCCGATTTGTCAGCTATCACAATTAATGCTACAACAAATGGATCGGCAGGCAGTTTGACTTACACATGGATATTGCCAGCTGCAGATAACAGCTCATCGTCAACAGGTAATACTCATACACCTGCAGTAGAAGAGGTCGGCACATACACATACAATGTTATAGTTAATGATGCTTGTACAAAAGGCAAGACAGATAATTTGACATATACATTGACAATAAACGCTGCTCCTACAATTTCTGATCTGACAGCACCGTCTGCTGTATGTGAAGGAAGTTCGTTCATTTTGCCTATAGTATCTTCTGTAGCTAACGGAAGTGTGATCACTTCTGAAGGTTGGAAATACAATGATGGTGGAGTATGGAAGGATTTTGTAAACAACAATTTACAACCAGGCAGCTATACATTGAAATATGCTGTAACAAACGGTTGTGGAACGGCTGAACGTGAACTTGGTCAGACTGTTGAGGTTTCTGCTGCGTCTGCAATTGCAGTGATTCCACAGACAGCGAAAATCTGTAAAGATATCCAGCCGGTATTGAATGTGACAAGCATTACAGGAAATATTACAAAGATCACTGCGAATGGTGTCGCTCTCGATCAGACTGATTATGCTTATGACATAACAGGAAAGAAGATCACTCTTCCTGCAATTTCAGAAAAGACGACTTATGTCGTGACTGTCAAGAACGGAGCTTGTGATGAGAAAGACGCATCGGCTACAGTTGATGTCTATTCAGCACCTGTTATCGGTGACGTCACATTGCCAGCAGTCTGTGTCGGCGTGACAAATGTTGAGTTGCCAACTCCAGACTTGACATGGAATGACGCCAATGCGGGATCTCCTGCACGAGAGCAGGGCTGGTATAATGGAGATGACGCGGTCACTTCCGACTATATCAAGAATTTGACTGCCAACACTTATACATTCACGTATAAAGTGAAGAATGAGTGTGGATTGACAGAAAGCAAGAATTTTGAATTTGTTGTAAATGCAAATCCGACAGTCGAACTTGCAGCATCAGATGCATGTGGAGACGTTACATTCACAGCTACTGCTAAGGTAGGAGAAACTGTTGTCACTGAGAACATCCAGTATTTGTGGAGTGAGACAGAAACAGGTGTTTATGCAGAGAATACTGCTAAAAACAATATACAGACATTGACTGCAGTAAGACCTTATACTGAATTGTCGAAGACATGGTATGTTAAGGTGAAGAATTCGGTCACTGAATGTGAAAGTGAATCTCCTGATTCTAAATCGGCAACGTCATATCTCGCTTCATATGCTGAGTTCTCTCCTGAGAACGTGACAGTATGTCCAGGTAATGATGCTGTCGTTACTGTTTCTAATGTTGCGGGAATTGTCACAGCATATATATGGAAGGGAGATGATGTGGCAAACAAGACTCTGGCTACAATTACTGACGGCAAAATCACTCAGAAGATTAGTGACGAGAGTGATATATATCATATTTCTGCGACTGTGACTAATGGAGTATGTGCAGAATCGTCAGAGATAAAGGCCACAATGTCGGCATCAGGACGACCAACTCTTGAAGTAGAGGAGTCTTCTTCATTATGTGTCGACGGTACGACGGTGAAGCAGAATTCCGTTTTGACAGCAACAGAGAATGCTGGTTATAGATATTCTTGGTATAAAGAAGGTGCAAAGGAAACTTGTCTTGGCACAAGCAACACATTGACGGTAAGCAGTGCAGGAAAATATTTTGTTGAGGTGGTAATGGGATCTAATTGTACAAATGAAACTTCAATCGAAGTGTCAGCAAAGAATATTCCAAATATCACTCTTGACTACACGAAGGTTTGTATTGGTGCTACAGCGAACCTTTCCGCAACATCAACATCTTCAGTAGAGTATAAGTGGGATAGTGAGATCGCATATGGCACGACAAATACACTTTCTGTGACTGAGGCTGGAAGTCATACCGTTTATGTTAAGGATGCAAATGGTTGTACAAACCAAGCGTCTTTGTCAGTTGACTTTAATTCATTGCCAGTGGTTTCATTGTCTGCTGACGATGCTTGTGAAACAACAACGTTCATTCCGACACCAGCAGACAATACTAAGTTTGAATACAATTGGAATGGTTCTGGATATGGTTCAGAAACTTCGAAAACATTGTCAATATCTGCAGGTAAAGTCAGTGAGTCTGCTACATGGACAGTTGTAATCAAAGATAATACGACTGGATGTGAGAGTGCTCCTGCAACAGCGACAGCTACTGTTTACGGAACTCCGGCATTGTCATTGACTCCTGTTACAATCTGTAAGGGAGAGACTGCTAATATCTCATACTCAGGTCTTGTTGGTACAATTACGTCTTATGGCGGTTTGACTGCTAATGGAAACATATTGGAGACAAGCCCTGTCACAACTTCAACATATACGTTGAAAGTAGAAAATGGTCAATGTTCATCTATAGAACCAACGGTAACTGTTACGGTAAACGATAAACCGACAATCACAATCTCAGCTCCGAACCCAGTTTGTGAAGGTGTTGCGTTTACTTTGTCTGATCCTGTTATTGTTAACAATGGCAGTGATATTGTTGGAACTGGAAAATGGCAGATTAAGGTCAAGGGAGCAGGCGAGTGGATTGACTTTGATGTCATGTCAGCTCCAGTGGCTGGAACTCATAAGTTGCAGTATGTGGCTACTAATGGATGTGGTGAGAATTACAGCAATGAAGTGAATGCTGTAGTAAACGCTAATCCATCTACACCTTCATTGACTGCAGGAACAGTTTGTGGTGGAGACGTGACATTCACAGCATCTGGAGCAAACACAGGAGAGACATATCTATGGAGCAATACAGCTGACGGAACATTTGTGGCTGGAGAATCAACAAAGACGTTGACATATAATGCCAATGGAGACAAGATCCAGTCGGCGACATGGTATGTGAAAGTGAAGAATGCCAACGGATGTGAGAGTGAAACTGCAAACGCTACTGGAAAAGCATATATTCCACCTGTTGCAAACATAATTTCCGAACTTGGTCAGTGTTCTTACACATTGTCAGCTAACTTGACTGGAAATGCTTACTCGTATGCATGGAGTAGAACGAAGATTGGCAGCGAAAGCACAATAGTCGCTAACGAGGCTGGAACATATGATTTGGTAATAACTGAGAAATATTCAGACAACCATGAGTGTCCATCCTCTGTGGTTAGTGAGACAATCACAATCTCTGGTGTCACACTGCCTACAATATCATACACAAAGACATGTGTTGGCCAGGATGCGACATTGAACTTGACCAATACGGTTGATGGTTATTCTTACGAATGGAAGCAGAAGGACGGAACATCAACAGAATTTGTCACTGCCGGAACAGGAACGACAATCAGTGTTGCAGAGGCTGGTGATTATAAGGTGATTGCGACTACGGCTCAGAACTGCATCGATTCAACAGATGCAATGACAGTTGAGTTCCACTCATTGCCAACACCACAGATTGTCAAGGTTGATGCAAATGATTATTTGTGTGCTGATGGAAATGCATTGACATTGAAGACATCAGAAGAATATAAGAGTTACGAGTGGAGCACAGCAGCGACAACTGCTACGATAGATGCGACAACTGCTGGTGATTACACAGTGGAAGTGACAGACGACAATAATTGTAAGGCTATATCTGAGAAATTCTCAGTAGAGCTTCATCCGTTGCCCGTGCTTGACGACATTGCGGATCAGACGGTATGTGTGGATGCTAAGGCTAATTTCACTTTGACACTTGCGACAGCAACAGAAGGAGAATATACATATAATGTGTCAACTGTCAATCCTCAGACAAGTGACGAGTTCTTACTTGGCAAGGGCAATTACTCAGCTACAGTTACTGATAAGTATGGCTGTACAAGTGAAGCGAAGACATTCAAAGTTGAAGAGTATTCTGCACCTGTTATCGGTGACGTCACATTGTCAGCAGTCTGTGTCGGCACTACAGATGTTGAGTTGCCGACTCCTGGCTTGACATGGAATGATGCCGATGCTGGAACTCCTGCACGAGAGCAGGGTTGGTATAATGGAGATGTCGCAGTCACTTCCGACTATATCAAGGATTTGACAGCCAACACTTATACATTCACATATAAAGTGAAGAATGAGTGTGGATTGACAGAAAGCAAGAATTTTGAATTTGTTGTCAATGCAAAACCAGTTGTTCCGAATATTGCGGATGTCACTTTGTGTTATGGAGAGACGAAGGTGATCACTGCGAACATTACAGCGAACACATATTCATGGAAGAAAGCTGGTGAAACTTATGGCGACAACTCAGCGTCAATGACAACTGCTGATGAGCATGGCGTCGTTGAGTATTCATTGACTGTTACTGATGCTAATAATTGTACTTCAGAGCCAGAGACATTCACTGTCACTCAACCTGCTTCAGATCTTACAGTTGTGAAATCAGAGAATAGTCCATCTGTTTACGGATTGAGTGATGGAAGTTATTCTATAACAATTAATGGTGGTTATGGCGATTACAAGTATTGTGAAAAGACTTCCGAAACTGCGTATTGTACTCCAGATGCAGTTGTCCCTGTGACAGGAGCGGAAAGCAAGATTTCAGTGTCTGATGTCGCTGCTGGAAACTACTATTATACAATAGTAGATAAGCATGGTTGTGAAATCCCAGTGACGGTTACTATACCAAATCCAGATGAGCCAAATGTTGATTGGAACATAACAGATGCACTATGTAATGGAGTCAATACTAACGATCCAGCTAAATTGGGTAGCGTTAAGGCAACGTCTTCTTCTGGAGCATTTACTATCAAGATGATAGAGCCTGCGTCAGGTTATTCTGATGTGGTATCTTCAGAAGTAGGAGGTGAACATGTCGCTGAATTTACTGGTTTGACGACTGGCACTTATAAAGTGCTGTATGTTCTTAATGCAAATCCTGACATTAAACAAGAAAAAACATTTGAGATCACAGAGCCTGATCAGTTGTTGATCTCGATGGATTACGCAACTGGTACTACTCCATGTGATAAGAATTACAATAAGGTAAATATCAGCAATGTGAGTGGCGGTACTCAAGTTGATAATCTTGATCCATCTAAACTATACTTCGATGACAAGTATGAGGTTTCATACTCTGACAATGAGACTGTCGTTTCTTATGCTGACGGAATATTCACTTTGGCTGATGGTATTTCTACAGCTAAATTGACTGCAACACTGACAGACAAGAACGGATGTGTTGCAACTCAAACAGTTGAATATATACCTGCGTCTTCAGACTTGAATATCACATGTGGCAATTTGAAGGGAATCGTAGTTCCTCTTGATGAAAATTGTGAGAAAGCAATTTCGTTGACTGGAATTGCTATGAAAAATAGTGTAGATGCTCTGCTTTGTTCTCCAAATTCAAATGTCAAGGTAGAGTACTCTATTGACAATGGATCTTCTTACAATAATACGCCATTCGAGTATACTTTGACAAACAATGAGAGACAGAAGACTATAATGTGGAAATTCTCTACTGATTATGCAGAGATTGCTCCGGTGGTATGTGAGCAGACAATAAAGGCTGTTGATGATAAGTCTCCTGTATTTGCGTCTAACAATATAGATGAGACAATCAAATATAGTGACCAAACAAAAACTTGTGGAGCTAATTACACAAATGATGATGTTGAATCTTTGCTTGGTATTGAGGATTGTTCTTTGAGAGAGGTCTCTTATTGTTTGCGCGAACTTGGCAAGACTGATTGCATCTCAACAGGTAAGGTATTTGAGAATGGTTCTTATAAACCAATCGCTACTGAAGATCTTTCTCATGGTCAGTATGAGATTGTCTATACTGCTACAGATGGAACAAACGAGTCTGTAGACAAGGTACAGGTAATTACTATTGTTGATGATGTGGCTCCAACAATTGAATGTCTTGCTGATTATGAGATCGATGTCAATCCTGCTGATGGATGTAAGGCAACAGAAATCGCTGCAATAGACTCAATTTATGAGCAGTATGTTGTGAAAAACAATATTGCGACAAAGAATGCCGACGGCACATTCTCAGTTGTTGATCCAAATAGAATCACATTGAGTGGAGATAGCAAGACAATTGAGTCGATTAAGGATGAGTGTGGTGTCACTCTAAAGGTAGAAAGTTCATTGAATAACACTTCATTTGATGAGACTGACAAGCCGTTTACTCTTGGTGTTGGAGAAAGTCAGACAATCAATTGGACAATGAGCGATGGCATCAACAACACATCTTGTTCGACTGTTGTCACTGCTGTGGATAATTCTGGTTTGGATTTAAGTGGCGCGACATTGGCTGATGTTGAGAAGAAATATTCTGACAATATAGACAAATGTAGTGCATCTTACAAGTGGACAGTAAGTGAAATCCAGACATGGTTAGACAAAATCCAGAATTGTTCAGGTATTAAAGATGTCAACTATGTAGTGAAGGATAAGTCAGGCAATCAGATCACATCTGGTTCTGTTGTTAGTGATGAATCTGTAAGCGAGATGGATTTGACAAATCTTTCTCATGGTGATTATGTGATAGAGTATGAGGTGGTAGACCATAAGGGAGATAAGGCTACTATAAATCAGAATCTATCAGTGTCGGATGATATAGCTCCAGAGATAACATGCTATAACGACAAGGAGATTCAAGTGCCAGTCGGAGATGATTGTAATGCTACCGTCGACCTTGATATAGAACGCCTTCTTTATGCGTCTCGTGCCGATAACTTGTTAGGATCTGCTGCTAAGGACAAAAATGGCGTTGAGATTGATTATGAATCTTCTGATGATATCGAAAAGTCTATATTCAAGACTAATTACGACTTTGAGGATGAACAGAAGAATGCAATGAGCAATGATTGTGGAGAGCCACTTTCAACTAAGTTTGTGGTATCTACTAAGAACGACGCTGGAGTGTTTGTTCCAGATGGAGATCCTATCGACAACAACGAAAGTATAACTATCAAGTATAAGGAGGAAAAACAGATCACAATAATTGTTGCTGATGCTTCTGGTAATCCTACTGAATGTACATATACTTTGGTCGGAGCTCCTCAGATTATAAATTCAAGTGCTCTTGCTGATGAGACAGGTCTTGTTACTGGAAAGGATGCTTCTGGAAAAGAGAAGTGTTCGGTTGAATACACGAAGACATTTGCAGAAGTATATAAAGAGATTTATGGTAAAGAGTATGTAGAGTGCTCTCCTGTCACTGAATTGCAGTATGAGATCAAGAAATCAACAGGTGAGAAGGTTACTGGATCTGTCAAACCAGATGGCTCAACTTCATTCTCTGAGGACCTTGTCCCTGGTGATTATACAATCACTTGGAATGCGGTCGACTTGAACAATACATCAGAAGTGGTTGACAACCATAAAATCGAAGTGGCTGACAATGTCGCTCCTGAAATCACATGTGCTGATGTGGAAGTTCCGATGGATGCCAATTGTGAGGCTTCTATAGATATGGATATGCATCAGTTCGCTCTTGGCTATTTGGCTGATAAGATTGTGGTTGACAAGACAACTGGCGAAATCTCAGCCAAGAATCCTGGAGACGAAGCTTACTTCAAGTTGAGTGCGGACAAGAAGACAATCACAAATATCTATGATGGATGTAATACTGATTTGTCAATCATGGTTTCCGAGACTGATGGCGTTGGTTCTGAGGATCATTTGAATGTTTCATTGGATAATGATCATCTTACAAAGGATGTATATTGGACATTGTCTGATGGCACTAATAATTCAACTCAGTGCAAGTCGACTGTCTCTGCTGTAGATACGATGCGTCCAGTTGTAAGTATACCTGATGCAATCACTGTCCACACAAATAGCTCTGCAGACAAGTGTATCGGTGATACATCTATAGCAAATGATGATATCAAGACAGCGTTGAATATCAAGGATTGTTCGTCATATACAGTGACATATTCTGTTGATGGAAATACAAGTGTGCCATTGACTACTAACAATGTGATTGCTAATGGACTTACTATAGGTGAACATGAGATCACATATGTAGTTGAGGATGCGACAGGCAAGAAGACGACTGTATCCCAGAAGGTTACTGTGGTTGACAATGTGCCTCCAACAATTGAATGTCTTGCTGATTACGACATTTATGTTCAGCCAAACAATGATTGTAAGGTGATCGAGACTGCTGCTAAAGACTCTATCTACGAACAGTATGTCATAGCGAACAACATCGCGACAAAGAATGCGGACGGAACATTCTCAGTCGTTGATCCAAATAGAATCTCATTGAGTGGAGATAGTAAGACAATAGAGTCGATTAAGGATGAGTGTGGTGTCACTCTAAAGGTAGAAAGCTCGTTGGACAACACTTCATTTGATGAGACAGACAAACAGTTCACTCTTGGCGTTGGTGAAAGCCAGACAATCAATTGGACAATGAGTGATGGCTATAACATGTCATCTTGTTCAACAGTTGTCACTGCTAAGGATACAACAAGACCAGAGGTGGTTACTCCAGACGCAATCACTATACACACAAGCAGCTCTACAGACAAGTGTGCTGGAGACACAACAATAACCAACAGCTCAATAAAGACAGCGTTGGATATCAAGGAGTGTTCAGATTACACAATAACATACGCTGTTGACGGAGGAACAGACATTACATTGTCTTCTGGAGATGTTGTGATAAGTGACCTTACTCCTGGAGAACACGAAATCAAGTATACTGTGACAGATGTGACAGGCAAAACTTCAACCGTCACTCAAAAAGTCAATGTGGTTGACAATGTGGCTCCAACTATTGAATGTCTTGCCGACTTTGATGTCTATGTTCAGCCAAGCAACGGTTGTAAGTCGGATTCGACAGTGACAGTTCAGATGTTGAAGGATGCTTATGTTAAGGCAAACGAAGCGTCTGCAACAGAAATCACAACCGCAACTAATGAAAACAATATTCCATACGCATATACAAAGGATGGAGATGGCAACGTCGACAAAGTATATGATGAGTGTGGTAAGGAGTTGTCGTTCTTTGTCGGATTGACTAAGGAAGAGGAAAAATCTTCTGTAGACGTGAGTGTCTCATTGGATGATAATGACACATATGTTTATTGGACATTGAAGGATGTGTATGACAATGCTTCAAGATGTTCTACTCTTGTTGCTCCAAAAGATTCGACTAAGCCAGAAATTGCTCAGTCTTTGGATGTCTTGAAACTTGATGGAACTGATGGCGACAGCAAATGTCAGGGAGTGTCAGACCTTTCTTATAATACGATCTCAAATATGCTTAATATAAGTGATTGTAGTGAGACGGAGATCTCTTATGTGATCGTTCATGAAGACGGTACAACAACGTCGGCTAAGAAAGTTGAGAATGACGCATTCTATAAGTTCAAAGAGACATTGAATGATGGCGACGTGATTGAGTGGATTGCGACAGATAAGTTCCAGAATGTCAATTCAGTAAGACAGGAGGTTGAAATCGTTGATAAGAAAGCTCCTGCGATTGACTGTGATAAATTGGTCAAGAATATCGAGATCACAAGCAATGAGATAGCTGCTGGTATATGTATAGATAATGATTATCTAATCAACCACAAGAATTTGTTCACAGGATTGAAATCTGGTGACGAGCGTTGGATTAAGGATAATTGTACTGATTTCGAAGATATTGTGGTTACTTCTAAACGTTCGGATGGAAAGAACAATGGAGATCAGGCCGATCTATCTGCTCCATTCGTGGTCGGCTCTACAACTGTCAACTGGACATTTACGGACGAGGCTGGAAATTCTGATTTCTGTCCACAGATAATCAATATTATTAATAATCCACCAGCAATTGTCTGTGAACCATCAGTGATTAAGGTTCCGATTACAAGAGAGAATGACTGCAATGCATCATATAAGATTGAGGCGAATAAGGTGATCGCTGATTTGCGTCGTGGTGTCTTGATTGATAAGGGTATCATTGATGCTGAAGGAAATATCTTGAATGGCATGACTGATTCTGAGGTTGACGATTTGCTTCATAAGAGTGATTGTGGAAATGATTTGAAACTTGATTCTGATGTTGACGTTCCTCTTAATCCAGATGGATCATTCACATTTGAGATTGGCAAGGAGGTCGTCGTGACATATCGTGTCTATGATGACCTAGGAAATGAAAGTTTCTGCACTGTGACTTATAAACCGGTTGATGAGGAGAAACCATACGTTTCTAAGAACGAGTTCACATCTACGGTTGAGAGAGGTGTTAATTGCCAGTACACATACTCTAATACGAAGAGTGATTTCTTGAATAGACTTGATGCTGCAGATTGTAGCAGTATGAAAGTTTATTATGAGATTGATGGAGAAAAGGCGGAATTGGAAAACAAGATGACATATCCAGACTTTGACAGCGAGATTGGCAATGAGACAATCAAGTGGACGATCGAGGATGCGTTTGGCAATTTCACTGAGGTAGTTGAGACTGTTAATAAGGTGGATCATATAGCTCCGTCTGTGGCATGTCCGACAGATCCGATCAAGTTGCCTATGGATGACGATTGTCATGCTAGAATCTCTATGACAGACGAACAGGTTATCGCCATGATGCGTGCCGGTGCGGTACTTCCAGCAATCAACGATGATTCGTTGAAGAAGGTCATGGGTGTAGATTTGTATGGCATGATCAACGACGCTGAGAAGGAAACCGTGACTCATGATTGTGGTGAGACGGTACACCTTCTAGTTAAGGATGGCGAATCATATGTAGAGAAAGATGAGGTTGTCGTTGATGTACAATATGGAGAGACTGTGACTATGGAGTTCGCGGTGCGTGATTCTTCTGGTAATGAGAATACATGTAGCTTGACATTTGTCGCTGCTGATACGACAGCTCCTAAGATCACATCTCAGGATACAGTCAAACTATATTATGAAGAGTCGGAGTGCAAGTGTACATATTCAAAGACTCGTGAGGAGATTGAGAGAATGTTGAATATCATAGATTGTGATAAGAATACAACAATTTCTTACACTTTGGATGGTGTTACCAGACCTGTGCCTATGGATGGCAAGTTCGAATTCTCTCTATTAGATGGAGACATAAAGAATATTACATGGACGGTGACTGATGAAAGTGGAAATTCTTCATCAGAAAACCTTACTATAGTGGCTTATGATACTATAGCTCCTAAGTTTGATTGTAGTACGTTGCCTAAGGATTTGGTTGTTGTTCTTCATAACCATGGAGATGAGGCTACATTCGAGAAGTTTGAGGATGTCGGACTTGATACGTCAATCATTTTTGAGGATAGATGTAGTGAAACTTTGAAACCGTCATTTATCAGAGAGGATGGCAAGAATGTATTCATGGATATCTATCCTTCTAACGACACAACAATCTTGTATACTTCGTTTACAGATAAGGCATCTAACACTCACTATTGTGAGCAGAATTTGATCGTGTTGGATTCAATCAAGCCTGTTCTTATCTGTCCTCATGATTACGAAAAGGCCTTTGCTTGTATTGACGATGTGAATGATAAAATTTATATACCTAAGAATTTCACTGAGTTCAAGAAATATTTGTATGGAAATGTTTTGGATGCTCAAAACATGATTCCTGAAAAGTTGACGGTAAAGGATGACACTGCCGGTAATAGTTGTGAAGGAGAGATTACTCGTACCTACACTATTTACGACATCTTTGGTGGTTCTTCTTCTTGTGCTAATATAATCAATATTAAGGATACTGTGCCTCCAGTATGGAGAACTGGATTCGCCTCTGGATTGATGACTGATACTATTCATTTGAGTTGTGATGCTTCAAGTGCAAATTGGGCAATTCCAACTGCGGAGGATGCTTGTAACAATAGTGATGTGAAATTTGACAGATTCAACAATAGAGGTGATAATCCGTCGAAATGTGACTACTACAACTATGAGAATACATTCGTTTATACTGCTGTTGATGTTTGTGGTAACGTCAACAATGATACATTCAGAATGGTTCTTTCTTACCGTGATACAAACAATCCTCATTTCGATGTCCCTGATTGGTTCGCCGACGGAGTGGTGTCAGCTAAGTCGAATGGCGAGTGCTTGATGTTGGTTCCAGACTTGGAAGAGTTCGCTTTGAATAAATATGATCCATGTGCAGGTAGGTCTGTGTTGACTTATAGCCAATATCCTATCCCTGGAACTTCTGTCATGGACGACTTCACTGCTCAGATGATATTGACAGATGTTTGTGGCAACAAGTTCATATACGAAAAGGAAATTACGGTTCCTAAACGTGAGGATATTGTTACTGCTATGGCTAAGGATTTTGTCAAGTGTGAAGGCACAGAACTTGATGTGAACTTGATGTCTGATACAATTATCACGGCAACAGGTAAGACTAACATGTTGCAGGATGATGGCACTTACAAGGAAGTAGAGTCCAACATTGTATTCGATGTCTACAAAGACTCAATTTCTGTTCCGACTCTTGTTTACAGTAATAATAAGACTACATTTGGCTTGAGATTCTCTTCTGATCCTGCCAAGGTGGCTGCGTACACGGCAATAGACAACCTTACTCAGACTGGAACATATTATTACGTCGCTCAGGATTTGAATACTGGATGTATGGATACAGTATCCGCTTATGTCGGCATCCGTCAGCGTCCTCGTGTCGCTATGTCAAGTGTTGATACAGTTGAGGCTTGTGAATATCAGGCGTTGGCTGTCAACGGAATGGCTGGAGACTATAAGGATATCCTTAACGTATGTGTTGAGAATATGGGTTCTGAAATCATAGAGGAAGGCTGGATGATAGGTGGAGCTAAGTATAATGGTGAACCTATTTCGCATGTACATAATGGAACTCGTATGATATATTATGCTGTCAATGAGTGTGGTATGACATCTTCCGACAGTTCACCAGCTTGGCGTTGTGACTATGTATACAATCGTGAGGATGGAACATTCGTGTCTGACCTTACAACAGCACAGATGATGAAGGATACAGTGTCTAGCGGTGCTCCATTGAAGGTTCACCAGAAGATCGACCCTGACAGTATGCTTCTTACTGCTAGATTTGATGGACGTGCTCGTGTATGGGTCGGAGAGAGTGTGTCTCTAGACATGAAGTCGATCTATAAGGACAAGGGTATAGAATACCATTGGTATCAGGTTGTTGGCGACATGGATGCGTCAAGTCAGATGTTTGATGGCTATGGCAACGTTTTGGAGGATTATATAAATCCTCTTGATGATGCTGATGAGTTGTTGGCTGTGTCGTCTATTTCTGATCCAGACTTCGGATCATACTTCTATGAGAACTTGTTGGATACTGCATTGTTCTACGTCGTTGTAACAGATAATGTATGTACGTCGGCGGCAAGTAATGTGGTTAAAGTAGATACTTACGACTTTATCCCTACTGCAATCACACCTCATAACTCTGTAGGTATGAATGATATGTTCATGCCAGGCTTCCCGGTTGTGATTTTCAACCGTTATGGCAACAAAGTGTTTGAGGGTGAAGATGGATGGGATGGAACAATCCGTGGCGAACTTGCGGATCCTACCGTCTACTACTACGTGGTTACTATGAAGGATGGCTCTACTCGAAAGGGTTCTGTTGAGGTTGTCTACTTTAAGTGATAAATTATTGAGTTTTGTATAAAAAAGAATCGGTGGTCTTTTGATCACCGATTCTTTTTTTCTGAATTCATTTGTTTTGATTGTTGATGCGAATAAGTGCTAAAAAAGTCGATGAAATGGACTTTTTATGATTTGATGATCAAACGTTTGAAACAAATCTCCATGTTTTTGAAACAGAATTCAATTTTATTCCATCTTGTTTTAGCTACTTTTGTTGTGTATTACACAAATGAAGACAAAAGGGTTATTATAAATCTTACGCTATGAGACTAAAACATTTATTTCCGTTTGCTTTTCTAGCCGCGTTTTCTATGGATGCGTTGGCTGATAAGGTTGTGATGGATTTCGAAGACGGCGAGACTACAGGCTCTGGTTGGAATATGACGGAGTATATCGTAGACAATCCTGTGAAGTGTGGAAACAATTCTGCCAAATGTGAGTTGGTGGAACCAGATGAGGCATGGGGTATGACTGGTGTGTGGATCGAGTACAATCGTGGCACCGAATTCATTGTCGCTGATATCTTCATGAATAAGGATGGCGATATCACTATGCGCGACAACATGCAGAATACTGATGACACGAACAATAACGTGGTAGTTTCTATCAAGGGTGGTGTGTGGAACAGAGTCGCTTTCGATACACGTTCTTTTGAGTCTATTTCCGACAATCAGATGGTCTATTTTGGCAGGTCATCGTCTCCTTTCTATATCGACAATATCAAAGTGACATCTACAATGCCTACTGAGTATGACTGTACAAAGGAAGAGAAAAAGGCTGATGTGGATTACACTTTCGGTCGTGTTAAGATTGGCGGTGGCGGATTTGTCGCTGGAATCGTGGCTGAAGGATCCACAATGATCGCACGTACAGACGTGGGCGGTGCATACATCCGTAACCATGCTGACTGCTCATGGGAGCCAATCACCGACTTTATTTCGGAGGAGGATAAGGGATTGTATTCGATCGAGGCTGCTGCTATCGATCCGTCAAATCATAAAAACATCTATCTTCTTGGTGGTTGCCAGTATTTCTCAAGCACCAAGACTGCTATGATGATAAGTAAAGACGGTGGTAAAAACTTTGATATTATTCCTGTAACTGATCTTATCCGTGTACATGGAAATGGTAACGGTCGTAACTGTGGTGAGCGAATTGCCGTCGATCCAAACAACAGTGATATCGTTTATGCGGGTGGACGTGCTGGCACTCCTTTGATCATGTCAGTCGACGGTGGTAAAAAGTGGAGCAAGGTCGCTTCATTCCCTGCTGAAGCATATGGCACAACTGTGAACTGGCCTTCTTGGGAGAGCACAAAGGTTGCCACAACTGCTGATGAGAACGGTACAACTTGTGTTGTATTTGACAAGAGTTCTGTAAAGAATGGAAAGACTCAACGTATTTTCGTCGGTATTTCTCGTACTGGTGCTGATAATATATATGTCAGTGAAGACGCAGGATCTACATGGTCGGCTTTGAAGGGAACGGACAATAGTTTCATTCCTTGCCGTATGAAGATGAATAAGAGAGGTGAACTTATCATTTGTTGTGCCGACAAGTGTGTGGGTGGTTCTAAGGGTAAGATGTACAAGTATGATATCGCTGGTGATAAAATCACAGATATTACTCCGTCTAACGCTCCTGCACTTGGAGGATTTGACATCGCGCCGTCTGATCCAGATAGAATGGTTGTTTCTACAAACAATACTTGGATTCCTCAGAAATGGGACGGTGGTTTGAGTGCGAATGGAGATATCATTTGGACTACAATTGATGGTGGTAAGACATGGACTTCTCTACAGAATAAGATGACACTTTACAATAGTGGTGTCACTTGGGTGAAAGGATATGCTCTTCACTGGTGTGGATCTATCTGTATTGACCCTACTGATGAGAACAAAGCTTCTTTCACTTCTGGTAACGGAATCTTCACATGTGATCAGATATGGTGCCCGGAACCAAAATTCTATTTTGATGTGAATGGATTAGAGGAGACGGTGCCTCTTGATATCGTGTCTATCCCTGGCAGAAACACTCTTTCTGTGATCGGAGATTACACTGGATTCATACACAATGATATCCATGAGTTCCCTGCAATCCATGATCCTGCTCCTGGCACAACAGGTGGAATCTGCTATTATCCGCAGGATCCGGATGTGATGATGCGTGTGGCTAACACAGGTTTTTATATCACAACATCAGGTGAGTCAGGTTGGAAACAGGTGTCGAAGACATCCGCTGAATACAACAATCCATACTGCCCGTCATGTGGTCCGATGGCATCAAACGAGGGTAAGTGTGCTATCACAAAGGTGGATGGAAAATATCGTTTCTTCGTGATTCCAATTCCAGACCCTGACGGTAATGGATCGGGTAGTGGTATTTTCTATTCCGACGACGAGGGTAAGACTTGGACTTCAATTGCTGGTACAGAGAAAGCAATCCGTATCGTGACTGATCCTAAAAATGATGCTTATCTATACGCTTCTGGTATGGGTGTGATTATGGTAAGTGATGATTACGGTAAGACATTCGAAGATGTCGCAATCCAGAACACATTCGGATGGCAGAGCGCATACACACGTTTATGTGTGGTTCCTGGTCGTGAGGGCTTGATCTATGCTCCATGTGCAGGCAACGGTATAATGGTCTCAACAGATCATGGCTCAACATTCAAGAAATTGTCTGGTATCGAGAGTTGTGAGGCTGTTGGTTGTGGAAAGGGAAAGAAAGATGGTGAGTTTGCTCTCTATATCTATGGCTCAGCTGGCGACGGTAATGGATTCTTCCGTTCTCTTGACGAAGGAAAGACATGGCAGTTGCTAAGTGATTCAAAACATCAGTTTGGAGGCCCAGGTAATGGTCAGTTCCTAGAGGGTGATCAGAACGTGTTCGGACGTTTCTATATGAGTTCGATCGGTCTTGGAATCATTTACGGAGAGGAAACTGCAACAGCTGTTCCTCACACATGGGAATGCACTTCAGTGGTGAGTGACAAGTGTGATGCTTCTGATGCAGACAATATTGAGGCTGAGAATACAATGGTTGTATATCCAAATCCATCAAACTCTGATTTCACATTCGCTGTAGGTGGAGAATATGAGTTGGTTTCTGTGATAGGTCAGACAATCGCGTCGGGCAAAGCTGAGTCAGGTCAGACATTCGGTGCTAACCTTCCTTCGGGCATCTACTTCTTGAAAATGAATGACGAGGCTTATAAGGTGGTGAAGAAATGAAATTTATTATAACTAACTAGACAATATTAATTATATTTTTTAGTAAGGAGACGTGAGCAATTGCGTCTCCTTATTTTTTTGCTAAGAGACAACAGATAATGCATGTGCATTTTTCTTTGTTATATGTCTATGGTTGAGCTATGTGTTTGCTAATATGGTATATGTTAGGCTTTTATTGATTGGTTACGTGGAACTGATATTTCAAAAGTTTTTCAAAAAAATCTTCAAATGTTTTGTGATTTTAATAAACTTATCTAATTTTGCATGTGAAAACCATTGATATTTATGAATTACCAGATAATACATAGGTATTGGCGATGGTGGCTTTCTTCAGAGAAATTAAGAAGTGAAGCAGTCGCCTATTCAAAAAGCTTACGCAAATGATTTTGCGGTTCATTGTCGGATTCTTCAAGGCGCGAATCTGATAATGATTTTTTTGTGTTTATGTATAGAGGTAACTGAATGATAGCATAAGGCTGTTTCACTTAATGTGAGACAGCCTTTTTTTATGTTCGAAAAAATAAAAAAGATTTACATATATGAAAAATTACGAAGTAAGCAAAGATGGTTACTACGGAGAATTCGGAGGAAGCTATATTCCGGAGATTCTTCACAAGGTGGTTTATGACCTTCAGGAGCAGTATGAGGCGATCATGAACAGCAAGGATTTCAAGGAAGAGTTTCATGCTCTTCTAAAAGATTATGTTGGTCGTCCTTCTCCGCTTTACTATGCAAGCCGTTTGAGCGAAAAATACGGTTGCAGGATTTACCTTAAACGTGAGGATTTGAATCACACTGGAGCTCATAAAATTAACAACTCTCTTGGCCAAATCCTTCTTGCTAAGAAAATGGGAAAGACGCGAATTATTTGTGAGACGGGAGCCGGCCAGCATGGTGTGGCTACTGCAACAGCTTGTGCCCTTATGAATCTTCCATGCGTCGTGTATATGGGTGCTACTGATGTTGAGCGTCAGAAACCTAATGTGGAGAGAATGAAGATGTTGGGTGCGACTGTGGTGCCTGTACAGAGTGGTAACAAGACTCTAAAGGATGCCTGCAATGAGGCTATCCGTGACTGGTGTTGCAATCCACGTGACACTTTCTACATCATCGGTAGTACGATGGGACCTCACCCATATCCTGAGATGGTGGCAAGAATGCAGAGTGTTATCAGTGAAGAGATTAAGTGGCAGATCAAGGAGAAAGAGGGTAGGGATTATCCAGACTATCTGATGGCTTGCATCGGTGGTGGATCAAATGCTGCGGGTACTATCTATCATTATAAAGGAGACGAGAGAGTAAACATCGTTCTTGCTGAGGCTGGCGGTCTTGGTGTAGAGACTGGTGAGACTGCAGCGTCTTTGAATATCGGTACAGTCGGAATCCTTCACGGTTCTAAAATGTATGTGATGCAGACTGAGGATGGACAGATCATTGAGCCATATTCAATCTCTGCCGGACTCGATTATCCTGGCGTCGGACCTATGCATTGCCAAATGTTCAAGGATGGCAGAAGCAAGGTTCTTCCAATCACTGACCAGGAGGCTCTTGATGCTGCGTTCGAACTTACTAAACTTGAAGGTATCATCCCTGCTCTTGAGAGTGCTCACGCTTTGGCTCTTCTTCCAAGAATGAAGGATAAGTTCAAGAAAGACGATGTCGTTGTTTTGACAGTCTCTGGACGTGGCGACAAGGATATGCAGACTTATTTAAAGCATCTTAAGTGATTTAATTAAGAATTAATAGTTAATAGTTAAGAATTGAAGATGACTATTGACTATTCACCATTAATCATTAACTTCTATACGATTATGACTAGGATTTCACGTCTTTTCAAAGAAAAAGGCAAAGATATACTTTCGGTCTACTTTTCATCTGGTTATCCCACAGTAGACTCGGCTCCACGAATCATCAAGGCATTGTCTGATGCTGGTGTGGACATGATTGAAATTGGAATTCCATTCTCAGATCCGTTGGCTGACGGTCCTGTTATTCAGCGTAGTAACTCTATCGCTTTGAAGAATGGTATCTCACAGAAATTGCTTTTTGAGCAGATCAAGGATATCCGTAAGGTGACAGATATTCCGTTGATTCTTATGGGTTATATCAATTGTGCTATGCAGTTTGGTTTTGATGATTTCTGCAAGAAGGCAAAAGAGATCGGTATCGACGGAATTATCCTTCCAGACCTTCCTCTTGACGAGTATAACGCTGAGTATCGTCCGATTGTGGAGAAATATGGACTTGATTTTATACACTTGATCACTCCAGAGACAAGCGAGGAGAGAATCCGTAAGATCGACGAGGCAAGTTCAGGCTTCGTATACATGGTTTCGTCGGCAAGCACAACAGGTGCACAGAGCAGTTTTGAGCAGAGCAAACAGGATTATTTCAAGAGAATCAAGGCAATGAATTTGAAGAACCCTACTTTGGTGGGATTCGGAGTCTCAAACCATGAGACATTCCGTGCTGCTGCCGACAATTCTTGTGGAGCTATCGTGGGAAGCCAGTTTATCAAAGAACTTGATGCGAATCCGACAATCGAAGAAGCGGTAAGTTCATTAATCAAGAAAATTAAAGGTTGAGGTTATGTATAAGTTCAAAACAAATGTCGTGACTCTTTTGGGAGATATGCACACTCCCGTCGAGACATATCTTCGTGTCCGCGACCTATATTCACAAAGTGCATTGATGGAAAGTTCTGATTACCATGGCGGTGAGAACAACCGTTCATTCATCGGATTGGAGCCTATTGCAAGCGTGTCTATCAGCCATGGAAAATCATATATGAGATTCCCAGATGGAAGCAGACGTGAGCATGTTGTAGACCATTCTTATCGTTCTGATCATGCCATCAATGATTTTTTGAAAGAGATTTCTGTAGACGGTGAATGTTCCAACTTCTGTGGATTATATGGATATACTTCATTCAACGCTGTCCGCTATTTTGAGGATATCAAGGTTAAGGATGAGGTTAATCCGTTGGCCGACGCTCCAGATATGCTGTATATATTGTATCGTTACATCATCGTCTTCAACGATTTCAATAATGAGATGATGATTGTGGAGATGGTTCAGGATGGAGAGAAAAGTGGAATCGAGAGAGTCCGCACAGCGATCCGTGGAGGTAAGATCAACAATTATGAGTTCCATGCGATCGGTGAGACTTCAAGTCCGTTGACAGACGAGGAGCATAAGGCAAATATCCGTAAGGGTATCGCTCACTGTATGCGAGGTGATGTCTTCCAGATTGTGTTGTCGAGACGTTTCATCCAGAAGTATGAGGGAGACGATTTCAAGTTGTATCGTGCGTTGAGAAGCATCAACCCGTCGCCATACCTATTCTATTTCGATTTCGGCGGTTTCAGAATCTTCGGATCAAGTCCAGAGACACACTGCCGTATAGATGGTGATCAGGCTTATATCGATCCGATTGCGGGCACAACAAAACGTACAGGCGACGCTGCACAGGATGCCAAGAATGCCCAGTATCTTCATGATGATCCAAAGGAGAACGCAGAGCATGTGATGCTTGTGGATCTTGCCCGTAACGATTTGTCACGCAATTGTCACGACGTGTATGTGGAGAAGTACAAGGAGATGCAGTATTACAGCCATGTTATCCACTTGGTTAGCCGTGTTCGTGGTACACTCGACAAGGATGCTGATCCAATCAAGGCGTTTATCGACACATTCCCAGCAGGAACACTTTCTGGAGCACCAAAGGTGAGAGCGATGCAGTTGATTTCAGAGTACGAGCCACATAATCGTGGAGCGTATGGTGGATGTATTGGATTTATCGGCTTGAACAAGTCGTTGAACCAGGCGATCACAATCCGTACATTTGTGAGCCGTGGCGGTGAATTATGGTTCCAAGCTGGTGGTGGAATTGTTGCCAAGAGCAACGAGGAGTATGAGTTGCAGGAGGTGAACAATAAGTTGGGCGCATTGCGTCGTGCCATCACACTTGCTGAGGAAATTTAAGAAGCTGTTTAAATGTAGATTATATGAAAATAGTAATTATAGACAACTACGATTCATTCACATACAACCTCTCGCACTTGGTCAAAGCATTGGGTGCAGACGTTACAGTGTATAGAAACGATCAGTTCAAATTGTCTGATTTGCAGCAGTTTGATAAAATAATTTTAAGCCCAGGTCCAGGTATCCCTACAGAAGCCGGACTGCTTATGGATGTGATTGCCGAGTACAAGGGAAAAAAGCCAATTCTTGGAGTATGTCTTGGACATCAGGCTATCGGAGAAAGTTTTGGAGGCACATTGACGAATCTGTCAGATGTGTTCCATGGAGTACAGACAGATATCGACATCACTGTAGATGATTATGTGTTTGCCGGTTTGAACAGACGAATTCCAGTCGGAAGATACCATTCATGGGTAGTCGACGCTAAAGGATTCCCAGCAGATTTGGAAATCACAGCAGTGTCTGGAGAAGGACAGGTGATGGCGTTACGTCACAAGACATTTGATATCAGAGGCATTCAGTTCCATCCAGAATCAGTGCTTACACCAGATGGTAAGCAGATGATAAAGAACTGGTTGGAACACTAAAACGAACAGTTTATTATTATTGGGAGAAGACGGGGGAAACTCCGTCTTCTCTTTTTTGCCTGTTTTATATAAATATGTGGAAATAAGCTGATTTAAATGAACTTATTTTTATTGTTGCTAGGTAATCCACTAATGAATTCTTTGAGCTCGCGAATAGCACATTGCAGTGGAACGAGATCCTCGTCAACCACTTGCCAAATGATATCTTCATCAATATCAAAATATCCATGAGCAATCTGGTCTCTAAGGCCTTTTACTTGTTTCCAAGGTATATTGGGTTTTAGTACAAACAATTCTCCATTTGTCAGTTTGTCTATTCTTTTGCATCCTTCTCCAATAGCCTCCAACATCATACTTGTGGCAGCTAAATTACGTGAGCCATCAACAGATGATAAATAGTCTTCTGCACAACATATTGTTTGATTCCAAACCAGAATATCTGTTATAGCGGCATCAATTTGATTAAGTAACCCTATTACCAATTCCTTTACATTCGAAGATATTGATTCCATCTTTTTGAATTTCCTTTAACAATAATTCATTCAGTCGCTTGTGGTTCCTAACAACATCAACTTTTAAGCCTATGATGTCTTCTAGATATTGCTTGACTGCAATTACCAAAAATAATTTGGCTGGCATGGTAACAAAGACGTCTATGTCACTTTCTTCTGTTTGTTGGTTTCTTGCAAAGGATCCAAAAAGCACAAGCTTTTCCACTCCAAATTGATTCTGGAGTTCCTCTTTGTTTTTTTCTAAAACAGATATGACTTCATTTCTTGTTAGCATGCTTATTCTTTTTTTGCAAACATAGCAAATTGAATAGAACTTTGCAATTTCAAATTATATTTAAATCAGATTTACTCCTTTATTGTCGCAGCGCAAACGAAATTCTTTTTGTAGTACGATGAAGACATACTTTCGAATTTCAAACCTTTTGAAGACATTACTACAAAACGGTTTTCTTTCAAGTAAATACCCATATAGTTCGGCGTCTGATTCGTCTTTCCATCTGTACGGAAGAAAACCAAATCGCCAGACTCTGCGTCTTCCAAATCGATTCTTCTTGATTTTTCGTAAATTTTTGAAGTCTGACGTGGTAGACTTATGTCGTATACCTTGTCGTAGACGGCATTCACAAATCCTGAGCAGTCGGCTCCATTCTTGTCGGTACCTGAACTTTTATATGGTGTCCCTACCCACGTCGCAACTTCACGGAATAGTTCAACATCATCATCCTGCCCTACAGTGACTCCTAATGTGGTGGATAGCCTGTCCAATTCCAAACTTGCGTATCTGACTTTTTTGACTGGTTTGTCAGACGCTTCTACTGTTGTGCTTTCAGATTCTGTTTTTGATGGAGATTCAGACGATCCGCTACATGAATTTACAGTCAAAGCCAAACCAGAACATACTAAGCCAATAAATAATACCTTTCTCATAAATATTCATATTTTAATCATTTGTACACTCTCAATTAAGTTGGCTTGATAAAGAAAACAGCCAAATTGATTTTGTTATTATTTTTACAAAGATAAACTATTATATGGATGAGAAAAATAAGTGTTGTCAGTATTTCGTGGCTTTTTATGTTTTATTAACAAGTATAACAGGTAAGCATTGGTGTTGCTTACATTGAATGGCAAACATTAACAGCCATAAATAATCCACGATTTTTGGGATTAAATATGACGTCGTTGTCATCTCATTCCTCTGCTAGCCTTTATGATTTCAAAAGCTTTGTTGATTTCCTGACATTTGGCAGTAGCTTTTCTGATTGCTTCTGCTCCCTGTTTTTCCATTAAATCCGGATGGTTGACGCGCATCAGGTTTCTCCAGGTTGCACTAAGCTCTTTGTCAGTGGCGTCTTGGGAGATTCCGAGTGCGGCATAAGCTTTCTCCAATTCACTTGTGTATTTAGGCTGTGAATTGCTTTGATTCTCATCTTCCTGAGAATTATCGTTTTGTCTATTGCTCTGTTGTTTGCTTTTCTGCTTGCTATTATTTTTTCTGTTTTCGTATTTCATCCTCATGAAATCAAAGGCGGACTTTGAAACATTCAATCTTTCAGCCACCTTTTTCAGAAAATTATATTCTGCGTTGGTGCAGGTGTCGTCGGCATAGATGAGATCAACCAGTATTTTTAAGGTTTCCTCTCTTTTCTGGTAGTTTTGACGGAATTGTTTGTTGATTCTTGAGCATGTACCTTCCACGTTCACTTCGGTGTATTCAATGCTCAGGTATTTTTTCACCTCCAACAATCTCTCCTGGAAATTATCCTTGTCATATTTCATGATAAAGGACTTTATGACGTCGAGTTCACACACCATTTTTGACCGGTCCACTTTCATAGCCTCCGCTAGCAATTCAAGTGTTAGGGTGACAAATTGCCTTTTAGTGTCTTTATTCTTATTCTTTTTGTTGTTATTTCCATCTTTATCATTTTTGTTGTTCTCGTTGTTCGTATCTGCTTTTTTTGAATATTTTCTTTCGTATTCTTTTCTTTTAGTTTCAAACAAATATTCGTCTCCAATGATTTTTGAAATGTATTCTAGAATAAATGGGGAATTCTTGGACTGATATACTACTGAAAATAGAATATCTAAAATTAAGTTCCGATTACTAAATATCCATGATGGGTTGTTGTTGCTGTTAAGTTTTCTCTTTATCATTTCACATAATAAAAAGATGTCGAAATTGGAAACTTCATTGTCAGATATATGGATGGCTAAGTTGTCAAGCTCTTTCAATCTTGTAGAGAGGTTTTGTGGCTCATTTTTTATTATAAACTTTCTGATCTTGACTCTTGTTATATCGTCTATACCATTGCATCCACAGTATTTAGCGGTATATACCATCAGTTTGATGCAACAGAACAGAAAATCATCATTGTCGTCGTCTTCTTCAGTTTTTTTGTCTGACTCTTTTTCTGATTTTTTATTTGATTTGATTTTTATTTTGTTGTCTTCTTCAATGATTTTTCCACTATAATAACCCAATAAATATGCCAATTCTCCGACTAACATCAAACTAAGTAATATAATAAGCACTATATTTTTTTGATCTAATGTCAGTAACATTATAATAATTGTGCATGGCAACCATACTATGAATGTTTTGTGTAGGTTCATTTTTCAATCAGTTTTTTATTTGGTTTGTTTTTAGTTTGTTAAAAAAGTTTGGTTGTTGACTTTTTCAATACAAATGTAATGAAATTCCACATCTCATCTCATTCCTCTGCTAGCCTTTATGATTTCAAAAGCTTTGTTGATTTCTTGACATTTGGCAGTCGCTTTTTTGATGGCTTCCGCTCCTTTTTTTTCCATTAAATCCGGATGGTAGACGCGCATCAAGTTTCTCCAGGTTGCACTAAGCTCTTTGTCAGTGGCGTCTTGGGAGATTCCGAGTGCGGCATAAGCTTTCTCCAATTCACTTGTGTATTTAGGCTGTGAATGGCTTTGATTATTATCCTCCTGAGAATTACCGTTTTGTCTATTGCTCTGTTGTTTGCTTTTCTGCTTGCTATTATTTTTTCTGTTTTCGTATTTCATCCTCATGAAATCAAAGGCGGACTTTGAAACTTTCAGTCTTTCTGCTACCTTTTTCAGGAAATTATATTCTGTGTTGGTACAAGTCTCGTCTGCATATATGAGTTCAAATAAAAGTTTTAATATATCCTCTCTTTTTTGATTGTCTTGACGGAATTGTTTGTAGATATTGGTGCATATTTCTTCCACATGCACTTCTATATATTCATAGCTCAGGTATTTTTTCACCTCCAGCACTCTTTTCTGGAAATTCTTCTTGTCATGTTTAAGAATGAATGCCTTTATGACGTCGAGCTCACACACCATTTTCGACCGGTCCACTTTCATAGCCTCCACCAATAGTTCAAGTGTCAGGGTCTCAAATGAATTGTCTTTATAGTTTTGCTGATTATTATTGTATTCCGTCTTCTTTTCCCTTTTATTCTTTTCTTCTTTTTTGTTGGTGGTGTTATTTGACGTATTCTCTTTTTTGTCGGATTTACGGGAATTCTTTTTTTTGTGTTTTTTTGTATGATTTTTATGAAGATCTTTTATCATCCAAGGGTATATTCTTAGTTTGTCAAAAATCTCAGGAAGTACAGGATTGAATTTGTCTGTTAGGAATGCCGCTGTGGATAGGGCTTTACTTAAATGCAAATTTTTATCAAAGTTGCATTCGACAATTTTATTGCACAACCGTATTATGTCGGATTTATCGATGACTTTTTCAGCTGCAGTTTTGAAATACTCGTTTATCTCTTCTGTTATCTTTTCTAATTGTTTTGTTTTCTCTTCCTCACTTTTATAGACTCTCAATGAAACTAAATTTTTCAGTTCGTGTAAAGTTTCTTCTTCAATACTGTCTTTGCCACTCCAATAAGCAGTGAAGACAACCAGTTTTATGCATAGCGAGTCGTATTCCATTTCTCTCTTCGCTGACCACTGGTGTAATAGAAACTCCATCCAGTTAGTTATCTTTACGACAAGAAAAGGAATCAATATTATTGTGGCGAATAATAAAATAAATTCGATCATTTCATTTGTTTTGATTCGTCTGCAATATTACAAAAAAGGTGAAGCCATTGGTTTCACCTTTATATTTGTTATTGTTGTTAAAAAAAAGAGACGCACATCCGTGCGTCTCTACGTGATTATAACAATTTACTTGCGATCTCGCTCAACTTGCTTCGCTCACCCTTGACAAGGTTGACGTGCTGGAATATTTCCTGTCCTTTCATCTTGTCGATCATGTAAGCCAGACCGTTGCTCTGCATGTCAAGGTATGGAGCATCGATCTGCTGAACGTCTCCTGTGAAGACCATCTTACATCCTTCACCTGCACGTGTGATGATTGTCTTGATCTCATGTGGTGTCAGGTTCTGTGCCTCATCCACGATTACATATGTGTCGGAAAGGCTTCGTCCACGGATGAATGCCAATGCCTCAATCACCAATCTCTCCTCTTTCTGCATCTCGTCGAGCAACGCAATCTCTTTGCTGTTTGCTCCAAACTGACGTTTGATGACGTTCAGATTATCGAATAGAGGCTGCATGTATGGAGCTACTTTCTGCTTCTGGTCTCCAGGTAGGAATCCTAGGTCTTTGTTGCTCATCGCTACGATAGGACGTGCCAACAGAATCTGCTTGTAGTCCTTGTTCTGCTGCAATGCCGCTGCAAGTGCCAACAATGTCTTACCTGTACCTGCCTTACCTGAGATAGCCACAAGCTTGATGTCGTTGTTCAATAGAGCGTCCAAAGCAAACTTCTGCTCTGCGCTTCTTCCGCTGATTCCGTATGCTTTCAAATCCTCCTTGACTCTTACTACAGACTGAGTGTCTGCATCATAACGAGCCAATATTGTAGCACGGTTGCTCTTTAGTATGAAGCACTCGTTTGCGGCGAATGTGCGGTTGAGTCCGCTTTCGCTTAGCAGAATGCTGTTTGGCGCTGAATATAGCTTGTCTATCAAATCCGCGTCTACCTCAATCTCCTCCTGAGCCTTGTCGAAGATGTCTACGTTGGTTACCTTGTCGTTCTCGTAATCCTCAACCGGAATATTGAGAGCCTTTGCCTTCATACGTAGATTGACATCCTTTGTCACCAATATTGTAGGAGTCTTCGCGTCTTTCTCTATTAGATTAAGTGCGACTGCCATGATGCGGTGATCAGGGATTCTCTCTGAGAATGAGTCTGACAATTTCTTTGGATAGACAGTGTCTGTCACAATGTATAGCTTGCCCAAACCTTCACCCAATGGAATACCTCCCTTGATTCCGTCTGTAGCAAGTGTGTCCAAATCTCTTACCACTGAGCGCGCGTTATAATTGATCTGCTCAGCTCCTTTCTTAAATTTGTCTAGTTCTTCCAATACTGCGATTGGTAGGTATATGTCGTTCTCTTGGAATCTATAAATGCTGCCACTGTCGTGCAAAAGCACGTTGGTGTCCAAAACGAAATTCTTTTTCATATCAATATCTCCTTATATTTTAGTTTCAACTTAATTTTAAGCCTATCTCAAAATTAAAACTCTTTTTGATACGACAAAAAAAAAAGGGTTAATTCCATGTAATTTTTTTCTCTTTTTTTACTTTTGTGTGTTAGTTAACATATTTGAATAGAAAAAAGTTGTGATGGACTATAAAGAGTGTGTTGAGTGGCTTTATAAATGTATGCCGCCGTTCCAGATGGTAGGGCGTTCGGGCTATAAACCAGGTATGGATTCGATGCGTCTGCTTGACGCTTTTCTTGGCTCTCCACATAAGAATATAAAGACTATCCATGTGGCTGGAACCAATGGAAAGGGTAGTGTCTGCAATAATCTTTGCAGTATTCTGATGGAAGACGGAAATAAGGTTGGACTGTTCACGTCTCCCCATCTTCGTGATTTCCGTGAGCGTATCAAGGTGAATGGTGAGATGATCTCTGAGGCTGAGGTTTGCGAGTTCGTGGAAACATACAGAACGTTCCTTGAAGCGTTGCTCCCATCTTTCTTTGAGGTGACCACAGCTATGGCATTCTGGTATTTCTCACGTCAAAAGGTCGATTTTGCGGTTATTGAGGTCGGTCTTGGCGGACGTCTGGATAGCACCAATGTCATTTCCCCACTTTTGAGTGTGGTGACAAATATCAGTTACGACCATATGAATCTTCTTGGCGACACTCTTGAAAAGATCGCATACGAGAAGGCAGGAATAATGAAAAAGAATACTCCTTGCGTGATTGGCCGTGCCGACGGTGGTGTGAAGAGGGTGTTCGAGGAGTGTGCGGCTCAGACGGGAGCCAAAGCTATATTCTGTGATATCAAGGATGCTGTCGACGTGGATATCCCAGACTATCAGATTGAAAACCGCAATACAGTGCGAACTGCGGTCAAAGAGTTGCGGAATCTTGGCTACAACGTGTCGGATGAGGCTGTGGAGCGTGGTTTCGCCAATGTGCATCATAACACTAATTTCTCAGGAAGATGGCAGACATTGTCTACCAATCCTCTCGTCATAGCTGATTGCGCGCATAATGAGGATGGAATCAAGAAGGCTGTGCATGAGATCGGACGCCAGAAGTATAAGACACTGCGAATTGTGTTTGGAGCGTGTGGCGACAAAGATGTGGCGGAAATCCTCAACCTGCTTCCTAAAAATGCGGTATACTACTTTGCCGCTGCCACAACTAAACGAGCCATTCCGTCTGACAAGATGAAGGAAATGGCCGCTGAACACGGACTTTCTGGTAAGAGTTGCGGATCTGTTCAGAACGCACTTGAAACAGCGAAGAGAGAGGCTGATGCGGATGATTTCATCCTTGTGTTCGGCTCTTGCTATGTAGTGGGGGAAGTGGTGTGAAAAGATTGTATGGGCAGGTGTTTCAATCCTGCCCGTTAGCTAAATTCATGGAAAAAAACGACTTTTCCTGTGAAAAAAAGTGTAAAGTCATTCACAAAATAATGGAAAACTATTTTTTTCATATATTTGCATAGAATTAAATTTTTTAGGTATGAAATTAGTAATGGAAGAAAAAACAAAGACCACAAACAAGAAAGTGTTCGTGGACGAAAATGGTAGAGAAGAGACCTATTATTATCTGATAGATGATATTGGAAATGAAAAACGGACAAACATTTCAGCATGGGCGATATCAAAATTTCGTGAGAATCATAATGTGAGAATTTCATTGGATTCACTTTGACCATGAGATATCTTTTAGATACTTAGATACGAATATATTGATTTATTACATGTCTGATAAATCAAGTTTAAGCCAGAATGTTTTGTCAGTTTTAGAGGATTACGATTCTATTTTATGTGTCAGTGCAGAAACGTTAAGGGAATTGATAGTCGCTTATCGAAATAAACGACTTTTGAAAAAGATTTGGAAATCATCGGAAGACATGATAAGAGATATTGAGGATATGTTTTGTGTGACAGTACTTCCTTTGTCTAGAGAGCATTTAATTACCTATTCTCGTTTGCAAATCAATGAATCACAGGAGCATTTTGATCCATCGGATCATGTGATAATATCGCATGCAATGACAGAAAAAATGTCTTTGATTTCAAGTGATCATAAGTTTTTGTTTTATGTGAGTCAGGGATTAGATCTGATTTATAATAAGAAATAAGGTGGTAGGAGAGCGCTTTTGTAATTAAAGTGACTTCTGTGTCTAAGATAAAATCACCCGTCTTTAAGATCTACACTTGCGTATGCTCAGTACTATTGGTTGTATTAATCCATATCCAAAATTTCAAAAAAGCGGAAAATAATTTCATTAATAGGCCAACATTGATTATTTTTGGCAAATTTTGGGACAGTCACATTCGACAAAAACGATATGAAAGAGATATTAAGTAAACTTTACACCCAATATACATTGACTCAGGAGGAGGCAAAAAATGTGATGTTGGGTATCGCTGAGGGCCGTTATTGCAACGAGCAGATTGCAGCGTGTCTGGCTATAATGCAGACAAGAGGAATCACCGTAGACGAGTTGCTCGGTGTTCGTCAGGGTATGTTGGAAACTGGAGTTCCTGTTGATTTGGGTGGTGTAAGAGTGGTTGATATCGTAGGTACTGGTGGTGATGGCAAAAACACATTCAACATCTCTACTTGTGCTTGTTTCGTTTTGGCGGGTGCAGGTTTCAAGGTTGCAAAGCATGGTAACTATGCTGCGACATCTGTGTCGGGCGCAAGTAATGTGCTTGAAGGTCATGGTGTGAAATTCACTAATGACAGTGCTGATCTACGTCGCAGTTTGGATGGATCAAACTTCTGCTACATGCACGCTCCTTTGTTTGCGAAGGGAATGAAGAACGTTGTGCCTGTAAGAAAAGCTCTTCAGGTGCCAACTCTTTTCAACCTTCTTGGCCCGATGATTAACCCTTGCCGTCCACAGTGTCAGTGCTTGGGTACTGCTAATCTGGAGCAGATGAGATTGTATGCCAATGTCTTCCAGAAGATGAAGATGGATTATGCGATCGTGACAAGTGAGGACGGATATGATGAGATCTCTTTGACATCTGATTTCAAGATCACTGCCGCTGGTTTGGAGAAGGTTTACTCTCCAGCAGATTTCGGATTGAAGACAATCAAGCCAGAGGAGATATATGGTGGATCTACAAAAGAGGAGGCAAAGAAGATTTTTGATGATGTGTTGACAAACAATGCGACAGAAAGTCAGAAGAACGTTGTGCTTATCAACGCTGCTGCTGCTATGCGTGTCTACGACTCATCTCTTTCTATGGAAGAGTGTCTTGCTTTGGCAAAAGAGAGCGTTGAGAGTGGAAAAGCAAAGAAAGCATTGGAGAATTACATTAGATTAAACTCGTAAGACATAAAAAATATTAGGATTGTATTATTGTAGTAGTATTGTATGTATCTAGACAAAATTATAGCGCGTAAGGAAGAAGAGGTTGCTGAGTTGAAGCGTACGATCAGAATGAGTGACTTCATGGAGTCGGAAATCTATACTCGTGTATGTTACTCATTGCGCAGAAGCTTGTTGGCTTCATCAACGGGAATTATTTCGGAGTTCAAGAGAAAAAGCCCGTCGAAAGGATTTATCAATGAGAATGCCAAGGTAGACGAGGTTGTCCCATTCTACGAGAAGGCTGGAGCGGCAGGCATCTCCGTCTTGGCAGACACTGATTTCTTCGCAGGTGCTCCAAAAGATATACGTATCGCTCGTGAACTTGTGGAGATTCCGATTTTGTTCAAGGAGTTTGTGATCGATGAGATCCAGCTTCACTTGGCAAAGAGTTGTGGTGCTGATGTGGTGTTGCTTATCGCAGCTTGTCTCACACCTGAGCGTGTGGCTGAATTGGCTGAGGAGGCTAAGCGTCTTGGTCTTGAGGTGCTTTTGGAACTTCATTCCGCTGACGAACTTGGCCATATCAATAAGAATGTTGATATCGTAGGTATCAACAATCGTAATTTGAAGACTTTCGAGGTTGATTTGCAGGCATCTATCGACTTGATGTCGCAGCTTCCTAATGATATGGTGCGTATCTCTGAGAGTGGAATCTCAAGTCCCGACACCATAAAGATGCTTCGTGAGAAGGGATTCCAAGGATTCTTGATCGGAGAAAATTTCATGAAGACTCAGAATCCGGGAGCCGCTTTGAAAGAATTCATCGATGAGTTGAAGAAATAAAAAAAGAGAATATGAAACCGCTTTTTTTGATTGTTCGAGATTTACTTTGTGAGCACAGTCTGGTGATCGTTCCCGGACTGGGCGGCTTTGTGTGTAATAAAGCGAGTGCACGAATCGACAAGAAAAGCGGAAAATTCACTCCTCCGTCTGTGGAGGTGCTGTTCAACCAACGTTTGCAGCACAACGACGGTCTCCTTCAGTCTGCTCTTGTGGAGACGGAAGGATTCTCTGCCAATGATGCAGAGCAACTGATTAAAGATGAGGTTGCGAGAGTGATGTCGGCGTTGGCAAAGGAACATAAATTTGACCTGTCTGGACTTGGAGTTCTTGAAAAAGATGGCAGAAACATCATCTTCCATTCTCAGCCAAGAGTAGTGGAGAATGTTGACGCATACGGTTTGCAGGAGTTTTATTTTCCTGAATTGGATGAGGCTGAGGTAGAGCGACGCAATGTCTACCGTCCAACAGAGAAGTCGACAGGTTTCTCTGTAATCGCGGCTGCTGCGGTTCTGCTGTTCTGCTTCTTCGCGCAGCCAGTCCACCGTGACAGTATCAATTCATACCAGGCTTCGTTGATACTCGACACTCCATGCAACTGGGTCAGCTCACAATCGGTGGAGAAAGTGACCAAATACAGTGTCGTCTTATCAAGATTTGAGACAAAGGCTGAGGCTGACTCATTTGCTGTGCAGCAGCAGATGATGGTGAACTCAGATACTGTTAAGGTGATAGAGCAGGGTGATGAATACCTTGCAGTCTTCTCAGAAACCGATAATTGGAAACAGGTGATATCATCTCTTTACACAGTGCGTGACAGCATGACTAATGTTGTGATGCCGTTTGTGTTGTGCAGAGAAGTAGAGGTCGAATAAAAAGGTTGGCAATAGCACAATAATATGGCTGAAAATTTCGTTAAGATAAAAGACAGTGAGATAAAGGAGGCTTTGAAAGATGGTGACATCTTGGCTTTCTTTGATTTGTTTGTGTCGCATTACGCACAGGTGTTCAAGGATGGATACACTGCCGAGGCGATGGCGAAGCTTAACGCGTCGCAGCACACTATCTGGGCTTATCATCTTCTTTTGGAGGAGCTGGATGAGGAGGGATTTGTCGGTTTGATACAGAATGGCTTTGGAGGATACTTCTTTAAGAATCCTGTGGCTAAAATGTTGAAGTCATTCGGAGCTGTCAGAACATCCAAACTCCTTTATAGCGCTCACGACATTTATGCCGCCAACAAAGAGGATCTGGAGAGAGATAAGAGTGATGATGATTTCATAGCCTCTTTCGAGGAGTATGAAGCGTTTGATCCGATAGAAGAAGAGATAATAGAAATTTCCGAGCAGGAGAAGAAACTCTTGGCTTACTACATTGATGAGCATATTGAAGAGTTCGCTGAGATTCTGCCATAAAAAAGAAAAATAAGTGATATGATAAAGAGACAAATTTCATTATTAATCTGTTTGTTATTGTCTTTGCTGACATTGTCTGCTCAAAGATACAATGTCGGTGAGGTCCCTAATCTTGTTAATTCGGATAATAAGTCATACCATTTCGGATTTATCCTTGGATTGAACACTCTTGATTTCAACCCATATCAAAGTGGTGAGATTTTGGAAGACGGAAAAATATGGTATGGTGAAGATATCAATTTTGAAGTCGGATTTTCTATCGGTATCATCTCCGATTTGCGTCTTGCCGAGCATCTTGACATGCGTTTCTGTCCGGTGTTGTATTTCGGTGAACGCACATTGAGATTCGTCGATAAAGATGGAAATGAGAGAGATGGTGGAGATGTGTCAGTGAAATCCAATTTGATTTCATTGCCATTGCTGTTCAAAATTCGTGGACAGAGAGCTCGCAACGTCCGCCCATATTTCCTTGGAGGTTTTGCTGGGACTATCGCTGTCGGACGAGACAAAGAGGCTCCTATCATGTTGAAAACCACAGACTATGGTCCGGAGATAGGTTTCGGATTTGATATTTATTTGCCATACTTCAAATTATGTCCTGAATTTAAGGCATTCTTTGGTTTGAGCGACGTGATAAATCGTGACAGACCGGATATTGCTAATGTGGAAGATCTGAAATTCTCTGGTGGAGAGTCAGGAGGAAAGGGAGTATTCTCTAAGTTGACTTCACGAATTTTTGCTATCTCATTCAACTTTGAATAATATGATAGTAAAGGTATGCGGTATGCGTGACCCTCGTCAGATGCAGGCACTTGAGGATATGGGTGTCGATTTGATGGGGATGATCTTTTTCCCGAAGAGTCCAAGATATGTGGAGACGGAAGGATCTTGTCCATGCAGTCTGCCACAGAAAATAGCCAAAGTGGGAGTGTTTGTTAAAGCGGATATCGACACTGTGGCATCATGTGTGAAGAAATATAATCTTTCGTTTGTCCAGTTGCATGGAGGTGAGGATATTGATTATGCTCGCCAGCTGATAGAGAAGACGGGAGTCAAGATAATTAAAGTGGCGAGTGTGTCAGGTGTAGACGACGTGAGGAATATCCCGACAGAGTGGGAGAGTGTCGCCGACTACATGCTTTTCGACTACAAATGTGTAGGCTACGGAGGCAGTGGACAGCAGTTCGACTGGGCTGTGTTGGATGAATACACATTGAATATACCGTTCCTGTTGAGTGGTGGCGTCGGAGCCGATGATGCTGAGGCAGTGAAAAACATACGTCATCCCAAGTTTGCAGGAGTGGATGTGAACAGTAAGTTTGAGATTTCGCCTGCGAATAAAGATATTGATAAGGTAAAAACATTTTTAAGCGTAATAAGAGAATAAAATGATTGCAGAACTATTTCAAGGAGCGTTGGAGAACCTAAACTATTTTTGGGTTACATTTTTCATGATGATTGAGAGCTCATTCATTCCTTTCCCATCAGAGGTTGTGGTTATTCCGGCTGCGTTTATGGCGGCAGAGGGAACGATGAGTTTGCCATTGGTTATATTGTTTGCCACAATCGGAGGATTGCTTGGTGCCACAATCAATTATGTATTGTCGTATACATTGGGCAGAAAGATAATATATGCTTTCGCTGACAGTAAGTTAGGACATCTATGTTTGTTGGACAGTGAAAAAGTGGCATACGCCGAGGAGTATTTCCGTAAGAGAGGAGTGTTGGCGACGTTGATCGGACGTCTGATTCCTGCAGTCCGTCAGTTGATTTCTATTCCAGCCGGACTATCGAAGATGAATTTTGGCAAGTTCGCCTTCTTCACATTCTTGGGAGCTGGAGCGTGGAACATCATTTTGGCATGTATAGGATATGCATTTCACGGAGTGATGAACAAAGATGAGCTGATAGAGAAAGTCCAGCACTACAGCCATGAGTTTTTGCTGGTGATAATTGTAGTGTTCGTCGGATTCGTCGGATATATGATATATAAGAATAAGAAAAAGGCAAAGTAAAATTTGCCTTTTTTTATTGTACGTGCTTTTGTAAATTTACTTTGATTATGAAAAATAGAAAAGATTCAATAAATAATACAATTGGTTACAGACTGATTTTATGTCTGATGTATTTTTTGTCGTTGACTAATCCATCTATGGCGAAATCAGCTCTCATTGATGGGTTGACATACACAGTGATGGATTCTGTGAAACAAACAGTTTGTGTAACTGCAAATTGTCATTATGTGACGGGAAAAAATATTATTATACCAGAAAAAGTACAACTTGATGGTATAGAGTATACTGTTACGACTGTCGGCCATTTCGGACAATGTGATAAAATTGTATCTGTTGTTATTCCTCCCTCTGTTGACTCTATTGGTAATACTGCATTTTTATATTGCCAAAATTTAAAATCAATAGAAATACCTTCATCAGTCACTTCAATAGGTGCCGAAGCATTCCACAGTTGTTATAAGTTGACTTCTATAGAAATTCCATCTTCTGTCACTTCAATTGGAAACGCAGCTTTTATGTTTTGTATAAATTTGACAACTGTCAATATTCCAGATTCTTTAAAAGAAATATCTTCCAGTTTATTCCGCCACTGTGCAAATCTGAGGTCAGTTACAATTCCAAGTTCGGTCACTTCTATAGGTGATTTTGCATTTTCTCAGTGCTCCCGTTTGGCTTCTGTGGACTTTTTGTCTTCTTCTTCCTTAATCTCCATTGGGAAATCTGTATTCGTTGAATGTGACAGCTTAGCCTCATTAAACATCCCTAACTCAGTCAAGTCGATAGGTGCAACCACATTTCAAAGCTGTACGAGTTTGACATCTGTAGTGCTTCCTGATTCAATAGATGTAATTCCGACTCGTTTGTTTCATTCTTGTGAGAATTTGCAATCTGTTAATATTCCGAAAAATGTTTCCAAAATTGAGAATGAAGCATTTCAAAGATGTCATAAATTATCTCCTTTCGTCATACCAGAATCTGTTGAAAATATTGGGCTGTATTCATTTTCTGGAGTTGATACAATTATTTATGGAGGCTCTTATTATACAGGAAGTCCGTGGGGTGCGAGACATCTCATAAGAGGGTCTTATTTTGAAGATAATTTTTGGTATGGTGATGAAACAAAGAAGAGAATTGCTGCATATGTAGGTCCGAAATCTGTGGTTATCGTTCCTGATGATGTAGAAATAATAGGAGAGAAAGTATTTAAAGGAACACATACTGTTATTTATAATGGAAAATCATCTAATAGTCCGTGGGGAGCTAAACGACATATTGTGGGCACTGTTATAGATGGTGACTTTGTATATGAAGATGAAACAAAGGAGACTTTAGTAGGATATATAGGAACAGACTCCTCTGTTATTATTCCTGATAATGTTAAAAACATTGGATATGGTTCTTTTTCCAATTGTGATTGGGTCAAAACTGTCTCAATTCCTTCTTCTGTAAAATCTATCGATTATCATGCATTTTGGTATTGTAGTGGCTTGTCATTCATAGATATCCCAGACTCGGTGATTTCTATTGGTAGTGAAGCTTTCGGTTATTGTACAAATCTTTCAAAAGTGTATATACCTGCTTCTGTTACAGACATGGGGTATAATGTCTTTGTCGGTTGCACATCTATGGTAGAACACCAAGACAGTGTTGGCTTGCGTGATGGACAAATATTTGAGAATGCGATCTATTGTCAGGCGGAGGAACAACCAAGTGGATGGGATAGAGATTGGAATCCAGACAGTTGCAAGGTTGTGTGGAATTCAACATGTTTTGTGACAAACAATGAGATTTTATTATCATCCAATCAGTCTTCAAAAGTGATAATATTAGGGTTAAAGAATACAATCGTTATTGAAAATGCATCGGAAAATGTATTTGTATTTGATATGAACGGACAGTTGATAATGTCATATCCGAATGTTCGACAGCAAATACGGATTCCAATTAAATCAGGAACATATATTGTGAAGGTGGGAGATGTTAAGAGAATTGTTATTGTGACTTGATATTTATGATTGATAATCGGGTCGTCCATCGCAGAGCAGATCGATATAGTGTGTGATTTTATAAATGCGAGAAAAATCCACGTGGCATAGACGGAGGTGATTCTGAAATGCCGTATGTTGGGTGATTTTGCAAAAGTTAATTGATAAGTTTAAATCCGTGATTGAATTTCAGTCACGGATTTTTTATTTGTGTTTGGCTAATATTTTCCTGCTGAAAAATTTTGAGATTAAAATTGAATTTGTGATATTTGAGTATGTGAAACCTAAATTCTAATGCTATGATATTAATGATTCTTCAACTATTGGTCGTATTGATAGCTCTATATGTGGGCTCCAGATACGGCTCTTTGGCACTAGGAGCTATTTCGGGTATAGGCCTGGCTATTCTTGTTTTGGGCTTTAATCTAAAACCTGGAACTCCTCCTACAGATGTGATCTATATAATTATTGCGGCTGTCACTTGCGCGGGTATGTTGCAAGCTGCTGGAGGTATGGACTGGATGATTCAATTGGCGGAAAAAGTTTTGCGAAGCCGTCCAAACAGCATCACATTCCTTGCTCCTATCTGTACGTTCTTCCTGACAGTGATGGTTGGAACCGGTCACGTCGTCTATACTTTGATGCCGATCATTTGTGATATCTCGTTGAAACAAGGAATTCGTCCGGAGCGACCTTGTGGTGTGGCTTCTATCGCGAGTCAGGTTGGTATAACATGTTCTCCTATCGCAGCGGCTGTAGCGTCGTTTGTGACTATCTCCCATGCGGCTGGTTTTGAGATCAGCAACCTTGAAGTGATCGCCATCACGATTCCGGCTTGTCTGTGTGGATTGATGTGCGCAGCAGCAGCGTCTTACAAACGAGGATTGGACCTTGACAAAGATCCTCAATTTCAGGCACGCTGCAAGGATCCTGAGACCTACAAATACATGTATGGCAACAATGCCACATTGCTCGACAAAGAGATCAGCAAAGAGGCTAAATGGAGCGTATACATCTTCATGGGTGCTCTCGCTTTGATCGTTTTGTTCTCTGTATGCCAAATCCTAGGTCATGACATTCGTCCATCATTCCCAGTTGTGAAGGATGGGGTAGAGAAGATGGTTCCGATTGGAATGAACATCATTATCCAGATTGTGATGATTGCTGCAGCTGCGTTGATGATTCTCGTCGCAAAAGCAGAACCTAAAAAGGCGATGCAGGGTTCAGTTTGGCAGTCGGGAATGGTCGCCGTCGTCGCCATATATGGAATCGCATGGCTTGCCGACACCTATTTCGGAAATTATTTGGGAGAGATGAAAGAGGCGTTGGGCAGCATAGTGGAGCAATATCCATGGGCGATAGCACTCGTTTTCTTTGCAGTGTCAGTGCTTATTAATTCGCAGGGTGCGGTGGTCGTGTCGATGCTTCCGCTCGCATATTCTCTGGGCATTCCTGGACCAGTGTTGCTTGGACTACTTCCGTCAGTCTACGGATATTTCTTCATCCCTAATTATCCGTCGGATATTGCTACGGTGAATTTCGACCGTTCTGGCACAACTGTCATCGGAAAATATCTGTTAAACCACTCATTCATGATGCCTGGACTAATCAGTGTGACGGTGTCATGTATTGTGGGATATGCGTTGACGATGGTGATTTATTAAATGAGACATTTTAATATGAAAGCCGTGACTGAAACTCAGTCACGGCTTTTTAATTATGTTGGCGACGGTGGAATGACCATCTATCCTTATTAGTTCACCAAACGTTCTATCTTGCACTGATGCTCCTTAGTCTTCTCATCATAACTGATGCCGACAAAAAGTAGATCGCCTTTGTATTGGTTGAGAGCCTGACAATAATTTTTTTCTTTTATCTGTCGCAACGCACTATCCGCACTTTTGTTGTGCTTCAGCTCTATAACCATAGCCGGGATGTTAGGCAGGTATGGAATTAATACCAAGTCTGCGTAGCCTTTGCCAGTAGGCAGCTCCTTGACGAGAGTGTAGCGGGTGTTGGCGAAAAAGTAAGCCAGACAGATCGCACTCTGGAAACAATGCTCATCATTGTAGGTCAACGGATTAGTCACCTCAGTATGGGCGGCATCAAGAGCCTTTGCCACAGCCTCCTCATTGCCGTCGACAGTGGCATCGAGAAGTTTCTTGGAAGCGTTGACCACAGCCATTACCTTTTTGTAATCAGCGGAATCTTCTATGGAGTTGACCCACTCGATACGGACCTCCTCGTTGGGAATATAACATGTCTTATCTGCTCGATTATAAGCCAGATAGCCCAGATGGATAAGATATGTGAAAACATTGTCTTTAGAGTTGACACTCTCAAGAGTGTTTTGGAATTTCAGAACGTTTACTGGCACACTTCCTCCTGAAATCATTTTGATCACGTCTTGGCGGATGCCCTCGAAATCCATGAGGATATAGTCGCGGAGCACCTCAAATGAACCTGTGGTCGACCAGTAACTGTCAAACTCACGGTCGAGGATGGAACTGACTACCGATAGCGGATTGCAAACACGTATGGTGTCGGACATCTTATATCCGTCGTACCATCTTAGGCACTCGTCATAATCCATGTCATATTTTTCACACAAATCTTTCACATCCTCCTCTGTAAATCCAATCATGCCTGCGAATTGACGAGGACGGATCATCGTGTATTCGGTGAACTCATTCAGTTTCGACTGTACCTTATCCCTGACTATTGGAATGATGCCGGTGATGTAGGCGAGAGCTATGGCAGGGCGGAGGGTAGTATCCTTGAAAAGTCCGTTAAGGAAGCTCAGATAGTTATTGAAAAGAGATTGTGAAACCTGTTCACGCACCAAAACGTCGTATTCATCGATGATTATGACAAATTTCTCACCGATGTTGGCATATACATTCAAAATACACTGATCCAATGTCACTCCCTTGTTGAATGTCAAATTTGGGAAAGCAGATCTGAATTCATTTGCCAAAGTCTCGTGGATATCAGTCAACAGAGATTCTATTCGATTCATTTGTATCGCTCTCTGATACCATCCGTTCAGATCCAGTTTGATGACATTGATTTTGTTCAGATATTTATCATAATCAGGCACTTGTCCGAGCTTCATCTGGCTGAACGTCTCACGAGTGTCGCAACCTTTTGAGTAGTAGGCTGATATCATGTTGCCAACCATGCTCTTCCCGAAACGGCGTGGACGGGACATGCAGACAAAATTTCCTTGACTGCCTACCAACTTATTAAGCTCAGACAGAATAAGAGACTTGTCCACATATATTTCATTGTTCAATCCCATTTGAAACGCATCAGCATTCGGATTCAGATATAAGCCCATAACTTCTACATTTTAATTATCACAAAGATAGATATTTTCAATTTCTTGGACAAATTATTGGGGATGACATGAATACTGAGGAACGTAAGTCAGAATATTGACGGTATCATGTATTGTGGGTTACGCACTGGCGATGATGATTTATTAATGGCGTCGCGCATATAACTATGTGTGGTTATGGAGATAGCGTCTTCCAGACGCATTGTTGTTGGCTCTCTATCCTCGCATCCCCCGCACATACTACACTCCGCTGTGTATGTACGGGGTTACGGAGATAGCGTCTTCCAGACGCATCTACACACTTCTATTTAAATCGGTGATATATTTGTTTAGTCAATCCACCTTCCATTCAGTCAGATTTCGTTCGTTTGTGCTGAAGTTAGCCCCTATTTTCACAATCATTTTGTTTGGAGCGGATATCTTTTCTGCATATCTTTTCTCGTCTATTTGATCCAAAGCCTCTTGTGCCGATTGATTACGTTTGCATTCGATGATGTATGCACATTTTTTTGTCTCGAAGAAGACGTCGATTCGTCCGCCTAACACAGGATATTCAACAGACACCTTGTGGCCAGTGGCTCGTATCATCAAATACAGCATGTTACGGAAATTCGCTTCAATCAGTTTCTGATTGTTGCTTTCGAATGGTATCTGGCTCATTATGATTTGCATTTGGGTCATGAATCCATCTATGTTGTCAGCGTCAATAAGTTGGCGCAACTTGATGATGTCGAGATCTTTTCTGTCGCTTGTAGAGGAAGTCACGTAATTTGGTATCAGTACACGAGTCAACCCCTCAGAAACCTCATCGTTAGGGAATCCGAGTATATAGCAATTGTCATGAAATCCTTTTATTGTGAGGTATCCACTTTGATACAACGCTGCGATGACGTTGCTATCTCCATTTCCGAAGGTGGCAAGCATTTCTTCGGTGGCCATCAGATCATCCTCAAAATCAGGGATGTCGATGTCGCTTTTTTGCAGCATTCTGACCAGATAGGTCGGGGTGCCAGTGGCAAACCAATAGTTAGACAACTGCTTGTCGGAGAGTGCGTTTAGTACGCTGAATGGATTATACACATCTTCAGAGTGTTCACAGAAATGATATCCATCATATTTATGTTTAAGCATATTATACATGGATGTTTCATCGATTTTCTGTTTTTCTGCAAACTGTTTGATTTCATTGTCAAAATAACTGTGCAATTCCGTCTCTGTTATTCCACAAATGGTAGCATAGTCGTTGCTCATGGAAATGTCCCTAGGATTGTTTGCCGCACTGAATATTCCCAGTTTTCCATAGCGGGTGACTCCGGTCAGGAAAGCGAAACGGATGTGACGGTCAGCACGTTTCATGATGCCATATACCTCTTGAAGCAAAGCTCTGTTTGCATCTTGAATTTCTGGTATGCCGATAGCGTCAGTCAACGGTTTGTCGTACTCGTCTACCAGAATGACCACATGTTTGCCAGTTTTTTCTTTTGCTCGGCTAACAACACCATATAAACGATCTCCGATAGCGATTTCCACATCGTTTTTCCCATATATTTTTTCCCATTGCGACAAGTAGGTGTTCAGTCTGTTAGTCAGCGTTGTAGGATTGGTATAGTCAGCGCTTGAGAAGTCAATATGGAACACAGGGTATTCTATCCAATCTTTTTCAAGTTTTTCCATGGCGAGACCTTTGAACAGGTCTTTTCGGCCTTGAAAATAAGCTTCTATGGTTGTGGTGAGAAGACTTTTCCCGAAACGACGAGGACGGCTCAGAAAATAATAATCTCCAGACGAGACCAGTTTATACACCAAGTCCGTTTTATCCACATAGGTATAGCCCCCTGTGATAATCTTTTCAAATGTCTGTATGCCAATCGGGTATTTCATCGTTTTCTGTATGTTTATAATGCAAATATAGCAAATTTTTGGCTTGTATGGATAATCTCACACATTCATGCAATTGGATGGAGCAAAAGAAAACAGCAGCCATGAATGGAGTGGAACATTATCTAAAAAACAATGATTTTACGAAGCAATTTGTCTTTAATTTCCATGAATAACAAAAGCATCCGGATGGGGATGCTTTGGGATAAGTTTTTGGATATTCTATGATCTTAATCTTGCTATTATATTCTTTAATATTAGATTTGATGGAGTAAGTTGGTGTCCCTTCACATATTGATCAAAGTTTTGGGCTATTTCCAATTTCCTTTTTATGAATTTTGTATCCTCTCCTTGTATTCTTGTTGGGAACCAACGATAACATCCCAACTCAAAGGCCCTTCGTGTTGACTGATTTGCAGAATAAATACTCTCGCAAAACTCATTGACATCGAACTTTGGATAAGTAATAATTAAACGGTTATTTATGTCTTCCATGTAAGCTGATAATGATGCAGTTGAATTGTCTCTTACAAGGTTAAGAAAATATTCTATTTCTTTTTGCTCAAAATTGCTTTTTATTTTTTCAACTTCATTTTTAATATGGCTCACTAAATTCTTAGTGAAAGTTTTAGAGCTTTTGAATGAATCATTAAGAAATAATTGTACAGACGTTATGTCATGTTTATTAAATTTTTGAAGTTCTTTTTCTGCCGCATTATATATTTTAATATTTAAATTAGAATCGTAAGAATAACTAAATCCAGATAATTTATAATAATCAAAATCATCAAAACACATCGAAATCTCAAAGATTTCTTTCAAGGAATATTTACCTTCAGATATATATTGTTTTACTTTATCTATAACGTTAAAAAATTTATCGTCATCAATTTCAGTTGGATGAAATAACAACGATAAATTAACCATGGCGTCGTTTGTCTTTCCACTAGATGGACAATAAACTAACAATCTTTGATTAAATTCTTCTTTGTCAAAAACACCATTAATTACTAAATTTTCAATACTTTTAATTGGTTCGATATATCGAATGAGTGGTCTATATTTATCTGATAACTTGTTTTCTTTATTTGAATCGTTGCTTATATACAAATTGAAGTTTGAATATCTGTGTTTTGATGGAACGATGTCTGCAAAAGAAATGTCTTTTCCTTTTTTATATTCTATTGTAAATACGGATAATGAAATAAATAATATTTGTAGTATGAACTCATTGTTCTTTATCTCGTTATTGTCAATAGCATCACGAAGTTCAATAAATTTTTCAAAAACGTATTTTAATGTCCTTATATTAACACAATTTGAGATGATAAATGGTGCCATGAAATCCTTTGTGTTTTTAAGGAAAATATCTTGGATTTCTTTGTCTGTTATGTTTTCTATAACTAAACTATTATATGCCTTATTAATATCTGGCTTAAGATAATAACATTCTCTTATTGATTTTTCCTGATACAATGCCATTGTTTCTGCATCCTTTGTAATCTGATTTCTATTACAAAGAACAATAACTTTAGCAGATAGATTCTCTACTAAATTATTGACAAATCCTAATATTTCAGACATATGCAATTTAGGAGAATGCCTTTCAATATCATCAAATACAATTACTTTGTTTTTATATGATAAATAATCAGATACTTTCTGAACTATATTATTTATCGTTTCGGAATTAATATCAAATTTTTTATCTATTTTTAATGTTCCTGATAAAACACCAAAAAAATCCTTCGTGATATAATAATTAGGAAATACTTTTTTTTCAATCTCTCTCGTTAACTCATGAATAGACTCAATTCCAAATAGACTTATTCTATATAAATTAGATGATTCAATTTTAAGTTCTTTCTCTATGAAATAAGTTTTTCCGCTTCCCCAATCCCCATTCACCATTATTGCGTAATCAGTGTTTTCTTTTTTGACATATTCCAATATCTTATTTTTCAAATCTGCAGCAACTATACTATTAACAATGTTTTTTTCTTCTTTTTTTATAGCTTTCTTTTTCGTGTCTTTTTTCATAAAATTAAACATGACTAAAAATCCAAATTAATTTATATTATATATTAAGTATTTTCCACTTTATTCTCCATCGTCATATGTCTCATTTCCAGACGTATGCTCTGTAGAGTACAAAAAACATCTCAAAATTAATAAAAAAACTAAATCTATAAGATTTTTCGTAGATATATATACCCAATCAGCCCCACCTTTTTCAAGATGGAGCTGATTGGGGAATAGTTGGTTTTGACGACAGATTTTCTTTATATAATCTGTTGTTTAATCATCTGATTCGCAATAGTATACAGTGACTTCTATCTCTGCGTCTTTGCCATCCATCTCACCGTCTTCCACAATGATACGTCCTTCATATCCTGTGTTGGTGACGAATGAATAGTCGCATCCTTTCTTCAATGTCTCAATCTCTGCTTCGTTCTCATTCTCGGCCACAATGTCGTTTTTCGCTTTGCTAGCGGTCACGAATTTAGTTCCTGTAAAGACGATTTCCACATTCTCAAGACAATCGTCGTCGTCATCTTCCGAATAGGCTTCTTGATCGCAGATGGAAAGGTATGACGGCTCATCAGAATTCGGTCCTCCTAAAGTGACGGTGAAGGTCTCGTACTCATCAAGATCTTCGTCTTCTTCATCTTCGTCGCACTCGCTTTCCTCGTCGTCATCACAATCACATTCTTCCTCATCCTCGTCTTCATCGTCGTCGCCTCCCATCCAAGCTGATTCCACAGTGTCGATGAAGTCGGATTCCTCTTCGTCTAGTTCATCCGCACCTGCAATCTCTCGCATCTGCTGCAGGATTGTGGCAAGTGCTTCTCCCGACAAATATTCACCAAAAAGTTCGACTGTCTCGTTAAGTATATTCTCGTTTTCATCAATTACCTCAGACGCATATTCAAACACTCCTTCAGGATCAAGATCGTCATAGCCAAACAATTCCAATGCGTTGCCTATATGCTCGATCGCCACTTCCTGCTCCTCTTCTGAAAACTCGCCATCCGCAATTGCGGCGGCTGTGAAAAGTAGTCCGAGACGGTGCGGAAACGGATAATCTCCCATTCTTTCGTTCATCTCTTCCCATGTCTCCTCGTCCATGTTTGCGAACTCTTCGTTAAGATCGGTCAATACCGACTCGTCATCGTCAAACCAGGAGTCTTCGTTGCCTTCCACCTCTTCCGCATCACGAATGATCCATGTGTCGCCATGATTATACTTCTTGTTCATGATATAGTCGTAAGAAATGTAGCAATATCCGTTGTCTCCCCATCTGTCTCCCCATGAATTGCGGACGATGAAGACCCTGTCGACGTCTGAATAACCTACGCAGAGCATTGCGTGGCTGCTATGTGAACCACGTGCGGCTTCTGTCGACGAGGGGTTGGGCACGAAACCTCTTTTCCTCTGATTGTCAAATGATTTGAATAGTGATATTCCGAAGATGATAGGGAATCCTTCAGCCAAAGCGCTCTTCCACGCCTGGAGTGTGGTCGGAATGATTTCAGCTTCGGTGATTTTGTGTCTGCTTGCCTCTTCAAAAGCTTCTTTACTAGGTTTGGCAAACACCACAGATTTTTGCTCGGAATATGGCCATGTGTATTCCGAACAGGCTCCCGTCTCCTCCAGAAGAGAGACCGCATCGGAAATTGCCGAGCCTGAATCTTTCTTCTCATTGCCTTGTTTTGCACGTGCACCGTAGTAGATGAACAGGCGGCTTACGTCGTAGTCGTCTTCCAACCCTTGGTTCTTTTTCACGAGATATTCGTAAGCACCGGCGACGGCATTGGCAGTACAGCTGCCTACTTGACCTTGGTCTTCGACTCTGGTCATGTAGGGACGCAAATCGACCTTTTTAGGAAGTTGGCTCGCACTATATCGTGTGGAACGGAAGTTTTTTACATTTGCGTTTGGGGCACTATAGATGTAACCCGAAATTTCGCGCGTTTTGCCATCAGCGCGTTTGATTTTAAAGTCAGACATGTAGTTTAAGTTTTATATTAAATTCTTTTGTTTTTTCAAAAATGATCATCGGTATACAAGTGTGTGGTTTTCGCATCTTTGTAAAATAAGGATGACCATTGTCCATTTTGTTAACGGAAAATTATATAAAAGTTTTTTTATACACAAACGATAATTGATTTTTTCGTTTGGAAGGACGGTGGGGGATAATGGCCCCGCACATACTCCGCATCCCCTCACATCCCCCGCATACTCCGCATCTCCCCGCACATACTACGCTCCGCTGCGTATGTACGGGGTTACAGAGATAGCGTCTTCCAGACGCATGGGGGCATGGGCTCTCTATCCTCACATCCACCGCATCTCCCCGCACATACTACGCTCCGCTGCGTATGTACGGGGTTACAGAGATAGCGTCTTCCAGACGCATAAAACAAAAAAAGGCATCAGATTGCTCTGATGCCTTTCTATATGAAGAAATATCAATTATCCTTGATCTCCGCCACCATTGTTGTTATTGTGGTGATGGTGGTGAGGTCGCTCAGGACGGTCGCCTCTCTCTGGACGCTCTCCCTCAACACGCTCTGGACGTGGAAGCAATGCTTTGTGTGAAAGCTTGAACTTGCCACTCTTCTGGTCGATGTCAAGAAGCTTGACTGAGATTGTGTCGCCTTCCTTGATGCCTGTCTGCTCCATTGTCTCGAATCTCTTCCACTCGATCTCTGAGATGTGAAGAAGTCCTTCCTTACCTGGCATAAACTCTACGAATGCTCCGTATGGCATGATGCTCTTAACCTTTGCGTCGTATGTCTCGCCAACCTCTGGAACTGCTACGATAGCCTTGATTCTGCTCAATGCTGCGTCGATAGCTGTCTTGTTAGAAGCACTTACTTCGATGTGTCCCTTACCGTCTACTTCATCGATAGAAACTACAGCGCCAGACTTCTCCTGGATGTCCTGGATAATCTTTCCACCAGGTCCGATCACTGCACCGATAAGCTCCTTAGGAATGTCCATAGTGACGATGCGTGGTGCATGCTCCTTAAGATCTGGACGTACCTCTGGAATTGTCTCAAGAATCTTGCCTAGGATGTGAAGTCTTCCTTCCTTAGCCTGTGCAAGTGCTTTCTCGATAACCTCGTAAGACAATCCGTCTACCTTGATATCCATCTGTGTCGCTGTGATACCATCCTTAGTACCTGTTACCTTGAAGTCCATATCACCTAGGTGGTCCTCATCTCCAAGGATATCTGAAAGGATAGCGTACTTACCGTAGCAGTTTCCACCGTCTGCGATAAGTCCCATTGCGATACCTGCAACTGGTTTCTTGATCTTAACTCCGGCATCCATCAATGAAAGCGTACCAGCACAAACTGTTGCCATTGATGAAGAACCGTTACTCTCCATGATGTCTGAAACTACACGTACGCAGTATGGATAATCTTCAGGAATCATGCCCTTAAGAGCTCTCCATGCCAAGTGTCCGTGTCCGATCTCACGACGACCAACGCCTCTCTGTGCCTTAGCCTCTCCTGTTGAGAATGGAGGGAAGTTATAGTGAAGAAGGAATCTTTCCTTGCCCTGATTCAAAACATCATCGACAAGTTTCTCATCCTGCTTTGTTCCTAGTGTACAAGTTGTCAACGACTGAGTCTCTCCACGAGTGAAGATGGCTGAACCGTGTGCACCTGGCAAATAGTCAACCTCACACCAGATTGGACGGATCTCAGTAGTCTTACGTCCGTCAAGACGCTTGCCCTCGTCTAGGATAGAACGACGCATAGCCTCTTTCTCTACTGCGTGGTAGTATCTGTCGATCATGCCGGCCTTAGCCTCTAGCTCGTCATCTGAAAGGTTAAGAGATGCGATATACTCCTCCTTTACGCTGCGGAACTTAGCCTCACGGTCGTGCTTGTCTGTATTTGCTGAAGACGCGAATGCGTAAGCCTTGTCATAACACTTAGCCCATACATCTTTCTTCAAATCCTCATCGTTGTCTTCGTGGTTGTACTCACGCTTAACTGTCTTGCCGACAGCCTCCATCAACTCTTTCTGAACAAGACATGCTGTCTTGATTGCTTCGTGAGCTACCTTCAATGCCTCAAGCATTGTGGCCTCTGAAACCTCGTTCATCTCACCCTCAACCATCATGATGTTCTCATATGTTGCGGCTACCATGATATCAAGGTCGTTACCCTTCATCTGGTCGAATGTAGGGTTGATGATGAACTTGCCATCCTTCAAGATCACACGAACCTCTGAGATTGGTCCGTTGAATGGAATGTCTGATACTGCCAATGCTGCAGAAGCTGCAAGACCTGCCAAACTGTCTGGCTGGTCAACACCGTCAGCTGAAATCATCAATACATTTACGAATGTCTCTGCGTGATAATCGTCTGGGAACAATGGACGTAGTGCGCGGTCCACCAAACGGGCAGTAAGTATCTCATAGTCGGATGCCTTACCCTCTCTCTTTGTGAATCCACCAGGGAAACGGCCGTAGGCTCCGTATTTTTCCTTGTATTCTACTGTCAACGGCATAAAATCTGTGCCAGGCACTGCGTCAGATGCTGTGCAGACTGTCGCTAGCAACATTGTCTTGCCAAGGCGAACTACGACTGCTCCGTCGGCCTGCTTAGCTAATTTGCCTGTCTCGATCGTAATCTCTCTGCCGTCAGGGAGTTTGACCGATTTTGTAATTACATTTAACATCTTATCTTCTTTTTTCGTCAAAATATCTGCTACAAATCTACACTTTTTTTATCCAAAAACTAAAATAATGGCAATTATTTTCGATTTTATTGGATATTTCTGCAATTTACTTTTGCATAGAGTAGAGTTTATTGTACAAACCGCCTTTTTGGATCAGCTCTTCGTGTGTCCCTTTTTCCACTATTTCTCCTTTTTCGAGCACGCAGATCAGATCTGCTTTCTTGATTGTGGACAGACGGTGGGCAATCACGATTGTTGTGCGGTTTTTCATCAGCTCCTCAAGCGCAGCCTGCACAAGTTTCTCGCTTTCAGTGTCAAGTGCCGACGTTGCTTCATCGAGAATCAGTATCGACGGATTTTTCAGAATGGCACGCGCGATGCTCAGTCTCTGTCGCTGTCCGCCGGATAGTCTGCCTCCGTGGTCGCCGATGTTGGTCTGATAGCCGTCTTCCGTCTCCATGATGAAATTGTGGGCGTTGGCTATCTTTGCGGCGTTGATGATGTCCTCTTCCGTCGCATTATCTGTACCAAACTTTATATTGTTGTATATGGTGTCGTTGAAGAGGATCGGATCCTGGTTCACGTTGCCCATATATCCGCGTAGATCATGCAGTGTGAAATGACGGATGTCTGTTCCGTCGATCGTGATTTCTCCTTTCTGCACATCGTAGAATCTTGGCAGTAGGTCTACCATAGTGGATTTTCCGGAACCGGAGGCTCCGACCAATGCGATTGTCTGACCTTTCTTGATGTCGAGGGAGATTCCTTTCAGAATCCACTCTTCATCATATTTAAACCATACGTCTTTGAATGAGATCTCTTTTTCGAATGGCTCAGCTTTAACAGGGTCGTCGACTACTTTCAAAGGATTGTTTGCCATCAGCACCATGTCGATTCTCGCCAAAGATGCTTTGCCTTTCTCGATGCTGTACATGGCTTTCGACAAGTCTTTGGCTGGATTGATGATACTGTAGAATATGACAAGGTAATAGATGAACTCTCCTGCGTTGAGTGAACTTTTGTCGCTAAGAATCAGGGATCCACCGAAATACAATACGATCGCTATCATTAATGTCCCCAAAAACTCGCTCATTGGGTGGGCTAACATGTAGCGACGGTTGATCTTATTCGTCGTCTTTCTCAACTGGTTGTTCAACTCTCCGAATCTGTTGCAGACGTGCTCTTCTGCATTGAACGCTTTGATTATACGCAATCCGTTGAGTGTCTCTTCGATGATTGATGTCAGACTGCCTTGCTGCTCTTGCCCGACGACTGATTTCCTTTTCAGGCTTCGTCCGATTCGTCCCATCAAAAAGCCTGCTATCGGCAAAACCAGAAGCACAAACAAAGTTAGCTCCCAACTCAGCATAAGCATTACGCCAAGATAGAAGACGATCATTATTGGGTTCTTGCTCAACAGTTCGATTGAACTCATGATGGAAGCCTCCACTTCCCCCACGTCGGACAGCATTCTAGCCATGATATCTCCCTTCTTCTGCTTGTCGTAGAAGCCGAGATTGAGGTCGACGATTTTCGCATACATGTCACGACGGATGTCGCGGACCAGACCTGTACGCATAGGAATGATAAAGTACGACGCCAGATATGTAGTGCCGGTCTTCAACAGCGTCATGAATATAAGCACTACGGAAAGAAGGAGGAGTGTGCTTATTCCTCCGTTATGTTCTATATACTGTTGAACAAAATAGTAGCAGTTGTTTTTGATACTGTCTAAAGTCCAAGGCTGGAACTCATAAACGGTATGCTCTGTCTTAAACAGAATCTGCAGTATCGGAATAAGTACTGCGAAAGAAAATATTGAGAAAAGTGTCGCCAACACATTGCACAGAATGTTCAGTGCAATGTGCCCTTTATATCGGACGGCGAATCTTTTTATCAGAGATATAAACTGTGGTGTCTTCACGCAGATTATTTATAGATACCAGTATAAGTGCTTGGCTTTATGGCGCGTAGCTCAGCCTTCACCTTCTCGTCTACATTAAGAGTCTCGATGAAATCAGCGATTGTCTTTTCGTTGATCTTCTGGTTTGTACGAGTCAACTCTTTCAATGTCTCGTATGGGTTTGGATAGTTTTCACGACGTAGGATTGTCTGGATTCCTTCCGCAACAACTGCCCAGTTCTTCTCCAATTCAGCTGCGATAGCATCTTCGTTAAGAAGAAGTTTGCCAAGACCTTTCTGGATCGACTTGATTGAGATGATTGAGTGAGCCAAAGGCACACCGATGTTTCTTAAAACAGTTGAGTCTGTCAAGTCTCTCTGCAAACGAGATACAGGAAGCTTTGCTGACAAATGCTCAAGGATAGCGTTTGCGATTCCAAGGTTACCCTCAGCATTCTCGTAGTCGATTGGGTTGACCTTGTGAGGCATAGCTGATGAACCAACCTCACCTTTCTTGATCTTCTGCTTGAAATACTCCATCATGATGTACATCCAGAAGTCACGGCAAAGGTCGATCATGATCACGTTGATTCTCTTGATGCTGTCGAATACGCGGCTCAAATTGTCGTAGTTGGAAATCTGAGTCGTGTAAGCCTCACGCTCAACACCAAGCTTCTCAGCTGTGAACTTGTTGCCGAATGCGATCCAGTCAATATTTGGAAATGCCACGTTGTGGGCGTTGAAGTTACCTGTCGCTCCACCGAACTTGGCTGGCATCTTCATTGTCTTCAACTCTGCAAGCTGTACCTGTAGACGAGATACGAATACCTTGATCTCTTTTCCAAGACGTGTAGGAGATGCTGGCTGACCGTGTGTCTTTGCCAACATTGCGATGTCTTTCCACTCTGTAGCAAACTCATCAAGTTTTGCGATAAGTCCTTCAACCTCAGGAATGAACACCTCGTTAAGTGCCTCACGCATTGACATTGGGATAGAAGTGTTGTTGATGTCCTGGCTTGTCAAACCAAAGTGGATATACTCCTTGTCTTCCTTTAGACCAAGAGCCTCGAACTTCTCTTTCAAGAAGTACTCTACAGCCTTTACGTCGTGGTTTGTTACGCTTTCGATTTCCTTGATACGGTTGGCATCCTCGATAGAGAAGTTTGCGTAGATCTTTCTCAAATCAGCAAACACCTTGCTGTCGATGTTTTTAAGTGCTGGCAATGGAATCTCGCACAATGCGATAAAATACTCCACTTCTACACGCACTCTATACTTTATTAGAGCGAACTCTGAAAAATATTCTGCTAATGCGTCTGCTTTGCTTCTATATCTTCCGTCTACTGGAGATATAGCGGTCAATTCCTGTAAATTCATACTTGACTTTTTATTTGATGTATAAAAACCCTGCAAAGATAAGCAATTTATTTGAGTTTGGTTGTATTACGACGATGGACTTTTGTTATATTTGCCCAAACCGACATAAAAACGTAACAGATAACGAGATTTTATGAAACATTCTATCTTAACTATATTTGTTTTTGCGACGTTGCTGCTGAGTGTCGCAAATATCTGTGCTCAAAATTCAGAATGGGAATGGATGACGGTAGGGAATCAAAAAATCAAAGTTGATGATAAACGTTGCTATTTGATAAGGAAAGGAATCAGCAGAAAAGATACTGCAAAATGGGAAGTCTTCTGTGGTGGATTCACTAACTTTTATTATGAAGAGGGATACCCTTATAAGCTATATGTGGAAAAATATGATCCTCAGGCGGATACGATTAATGTGATAAAGTCATTTTGTCGTGATGGCTCAGGCTTTTATATTCGTCGTGATGGCTCTATTTATAAAAAAGGAATAGCTCAAGGAATTGTAGACTTGGTTGTTACTGAAGGTATTTCAAAAATTAACGAAAAAGCCTTTTCCTATTTTGATTTGTATGTTGAGAATCTCACACTTCCACAGAGTTTGAAGGAGATAGGTGATGATGCATTCTCTCTCATCCACAATTTGAAAACGATCACATCAAAAGCTCCAATAGCCCCACGTCTCGGACGGAAAGCGTTTAATAAAATAAAAAGCATCAAGACAGTTTATATTCCAGTAGGTAGTCTTGATAGTTATAAAAAAGAGTGGGGCAACAGATTTAAATTTAGGGAAAAGTCGGAATTAAAGTAAATGTCATTCAATCCAGAAGAAAAATAAAAAAAGACGCGAATCATCGCGTCTTTTATAAGATTTAAACTAATCGGTCACGGGTCTGATCGGTCTGCCGTAATAACGTCCGTAGCTTCCATTGCTCATATACTTTGAAATTGAGTGGAAACATAGACACCATGAACGGAATGAGTTGCTTTCATCTATTGACGCGCACCAATATCTGCCGTAACCAGCCTCTTTCTGTGAACTTCCAAAATAGTTTCCTGCGGCTGGCAGGAATATGCTGTTGCCGTTTTTGCCTATGACATTGTAGCCAACTCTTTCCTTGTCCCATTCCCATTCACAATTCTCAATCAACTCGTCAAACTCCTTTTTGCTTGGCATCCTCCAACCTTCGCCCCAGTTTTTTGTGGCGGCGTCATATTTTGATGTCAGAAGTCCCTCTTCGTTGATGATATTGGCGTCAAGCAATGCCGACGCTCCTTTGTTATAGCTTTGGACATCTTTCCCATACTCTGCTTTTGTTGACACTTCCCCCCAGGCAAAATATCCTCCTGAAATATTATTAGAGTCAGCTCCTATGTTCATTGTGGCCCATTTGGTCCCACTAGGAAGCCCAAGGTCAATGTATTCGTGACCATTGAGTGTCCCCGACAAGGTCTGGGCATAAATAGTCGTTAATCCAGCCAGAAATAGTCCTGATAATAATGATAAATATTTTTTCACTGCCCTAAATTTTTGTTAAACCTTATATTAAATCCATTTCTTCAAATTTAGTGCAGTGAGGCTGTTATTCCAAATTGATTATGGTTAAAAATAGAATGACTTGTTGAAAAACACAAAAAGGGTACATATTCTTTTCTCAATGCATAGATGGAGCTTACAATCGTCTTCCCTAGAATGTGATCTTGGTTCCAAACCTTATGCCCCATTTGTTTGGATGGGCATCCGGATAATTCTCGTCAAAATCCAGATATGTGATACGTCGCACCACTTCTACCTGGAAAATCTTAAGGATGTTATACAGTCCGATGCTCGCTTCCATGTATGGGATTTTCTTGTCGGACAAAATCCTTGAATTTTCTGGCAAAATAAACAGAGTCTCGTCATCAGTGTTGACGCGGGGGTTATTCTCGTCGGATACACCTCCATACAGCATACGGAATGACCAGAACTCACGCAATTTAAGTTTGTTGATCAACGGTATTCTCGACAACAGCCATCCGTCAAGACAGTGCTTGAGCTCCAAACTGCAGTATTGGTCGTTGATGAATTCCATGTTGCTCATCAGATAGAATGATTCGCTGCTGACGAAATACGACAGATTAGTGGCTGGCATGAAGAGCAGTGGGTATGGCACTTTCTGGAACACCTTGCCTCCCTTGGCAAATACATCAAGATATCCGATCGGAGCCAGTGAAAATCGTTGGTCGTAGCACAATTCCACTCTGTTGTACGAGTAGTCTGACCATATTTTTTTGGAGGCTCCGCTGAAGGAAAGGCTTATATGCGGATGTTGGTTCGTGAGTGTATAGCGAGTCAATCCAATCTGATGGTATTCCACCGGAGTGAATGATATTTCTACGGAGAAATCGGTAGTCTTGAAATTGTCTACCAATTCATATGTCTTGTTGTGACGGTACTCAAGCTCGTCTGCGGCCTCTTCTGTGTTATGACGCACGGAAAGAGAATAGCTGATTCCGTTTTTGAATTCATAGGTGTGCGTTATTTCCGAGCGACGGAAGTATGCGAACTGGTTAGGATTCTCCCATCTGAAACTTCCTAACAGGTTTCCCTGACGACTTCTTGTGAAACGGTTGCCAGGCATATCACAGTCGAAAGTGTAGCTTGCATGTATGCTTCTGCGTGGAAACTCGAGTCGGCTTTTGTCTTTGTCGATAAATGAGTATTCTGCCTCCCCCATGTATTTGATCTTTTCGTCTCGGAATCCGTAAGCGGTATATCCCCCTATAAACCATCGTTTTGACAGACCAGTGCCCGTCTGGGCCCCAAGCAGAATGCGGGGGCCTTCAAGGTGGTTGGTTGAGATGATGCTGAAAATAGGACCTATGTGAAGCCATGGTTTTTTGATGCCTCCCACAGGTATATAGCCGTCAAGGATAGTTCGTGCGGAAAAATTCGCGAAACGCATCATCTTGTTAGAGTGAGCTTTTGCTTTGAGAGAGTCAATGTTTTTCATTGCCTCTTCTGGAACATTGTCTGGCAATAATGAATTCCAATCCTCTTCTGAATTGTTGCCGTTAGCAGTTGTGATGCTTTCTTGTTTTGTGAATTCAGTAGGGGAGTAGTAACGCTCGATTTTTGCGAACAATCCTTTTATTCTTTGTGCACTTTCCAAAGGATTGCCTTCCATGGCAAGAGTGCTGTTCGTCAAAGTCCAGTATCCGTTCTCTGTCTCTTCAAAGTCCTGCCATATTCTCATCGCCTGCACAAAATTGATGCGTGAATTCTCAGTAAGTTTCATGTCGATGTGGCGCACACCATATGAGCTATCCTTCGCCACAAGCATATGGCCTACGAATCCGAAATTCTCTTTCAGTGCGGGGGCAAAGTTGACTTTTATATAATCTCTGCCTTCGTTATTGTAGTTTTTGATAGTGTCGGTGATGTAGTAGTGGTAGAAAGCCGTGCCATATTTGGCTATTGGCGACGTGAAGTCAGTAAACAGCAGACGGAAATCGTTGTCGTAGATGTTTATTTCCTGTGCTGCATCCGCCATCAAAGTTGAGAAAGCCTCTTCCGGAATCACCTCAATGATGGTTGTGCTTTTGGTCGCAACCACGTCATTCTGCACTTTCCTTTTACCAGTGTGAGTGTTGTCAGAAATTTGCTCTTCGAGGAATAGTGGAATATATACGGCTCCGGTTGCTTCTGACGTGTCGGCGGAAGATTCCAAAGCGGACACGTCCTTGCCTCTAGCCCTGCGTCGCTCGATCATATCGTCGATGTTTGTCATTCCCAACGTCTGCTTTGTGTAGCATCGGTTATAGAAATAGTCTGCATTGCGAGGGTCTAAGGAATCCTTTTTCTCAAGAATCCTCTTGACTAGTGTGACGGCGGGATTGTTTTTTCTGCGGTAGTGCACTCTCTGTCTTTTCACCACCACCTCTTGAAGCATATTGTCGGGAACTAATCTGATGTTGCCGACCAATCCTTCATGGCGGATCTTTATTGTTTTGTCTTTATATCCGATGAATGCGAAAGTGATTGTCTGGAGAGGAGTCTCACTTTTCAGAGTGAAACGGCCTTCAATATCGGTAGTCGTTCCGATTGTGGTGCCAGCCACGAATACACTGGCGTATGGGACGCTTTCCGCACTTGTGGAGTCGGTCACGATGCCACTGTATGTATATATGCTTTGAGCTGTAAGATTAGAAGAGAATCCAATCAAACAAAAAAGAACCAGAATTATGTATGAAAAAATCTTGTTTGTCATTGATCTGTAAAATATTGTCGCAAAATTAGTCAATTTGCTGCAGATTGTATGTCACAAACGTTGGATTGAATGGTTTATTTGGATTTATTTTAACATATGTTTAACATAAAAGTTTGCATGCTTTGGAGTATGGCATTGTATGAATTTATATATATTTGCATTCAAAATTGTTTAGTCATTTCATGATTAGACATAGTACAAAAAATAAAAACAAATAAATAATGGGCAAATTCATCGATCTACGATGTGATTTCGGGTTCAAGTATTGCATGTCAGACCCGATCATCATGAAATCATTTCTAAATGCCATTTTGGATGGCGACGAGGACACAATTACAAGAGTAAAGTTTGAGAATGTGGAGAAAACAGCCTCCCAAAAAGACAAACGAGGTGTCACATTCGACCTTCTCTGTATCACAAACAAAGGAGCTTCCATCTTAATTGAGATGCAGAACTCGTGTCAGAAATTCTTCAAGACACGTGCTAACTTCTACGTCTACAAACTTATGGACAGCAAAATCAAAAGAGGATTCTCTTGGAGGAAGATGAAGAAAGACATTCCAAAAATCATCGGCATCTTCATCATGGGCAAGAACATGGCTGATATCGACAAGGCGGTGACACGTACCGCAGAGTGTGATTTGGATACAGGAAAAATATTTTGGGACAGACATCGAAAATATTTCGTATCTTTGCCACAGTTCTCTTTGGATGTCAACAACATAACCCAAAGGGACATTTGGTTTGACTTCTTCAAAAATTTAGGACGTATGGAAAATATCGAC
>JAEEGL011611126.1_pt1 | contig 119952 bp, 211 predicted proteins | sample 9134231 | NCBI WGS metagenome assembly JAEEGL01 (sample SAMN16246548, study PRJNA631951) | gut metagenome | biome: gut microbiome; feature: rumen; material: fiber-attached | host: Bos | place: Iran: Karaj | collected 2018-10 | reverse complement strand
TATTGACTTATCTTATACTTCATATTTGTTATCGTTTACATATATAAATAGTACTATCTTTCAAAAATTGCAAGGTTTTTTTGGAAAAGTTTCAAAACTTTTTCAAAACTTTTCATTTAAAACGGGATTTATTTATTATACCCAATCTCAAGATTGGTATCCTTTACTCTTTTCATTATACCATCAACATTAACTAACCTTTTGGGATAGTCTTTTTTCAATACATTCAATGATACGAGATGCTCAAGCATTTCCTCGGTGTCGTCTTCATGCCAGAATGTCTTTATCTGATTTATGTTCAATGGTATGCCGTCCTGCCACTCGATACCAATCTCCTCAGCCCATTGTTTCCTTCTGCGCATATGGAGCAAGGTGTCAAGGAAATGTTTCTCCTTCGGTGTTGTTTCAACCAAATCCCAGGAATGGATGTTATTCTTGCCCCCTCGTTTGTCGGTGAGCATCTTTCCGTTAAGTTCCGAAATGCTATATTTGGACAACAAGTTCTTAACAAAATCAGTCTGAGATGTTGGAAGACCATGTTCAAGTATATCACCAACAACAGTTTCCTTCTTTTCAAAGTTACATAGTCGTTCATAAATTAATGACATATCATCGTTAGTAATTAAATCACTTCGCAATCCGATGATATAAATTCTTCTACGATGCTGCGGTACTCCCAAATCTGCGGAATCAATAACCTTCCAAATCGGTTTATAACCAATATTGGTAAGATGTTCCAATATTATGGTTAGTGTCCTACCAATCTTACTGTCAGTTCCTTTTTCTCTATCGTGAATAACTAAGCCGTCAACATTCTCAAGAAGAAACCCCATAGGTTGTTTTTCCTTCAATATTCTTTCAATCTCAAAGAACAAAGTTCCTCTTGTGTCGGCAAAACCACCTCTGTTGCCAGCGATTGAAAATGCCTGACATGGAAACCCACCCAACAGAAAATCAAAGTCGGGTATTTCGGTTGTTTCAACCTTGGTAATGTCTCCGTGTATAACCTCGTTAGGGAAGTTATCGGAATAAACCTTTTTTGCTGATGTTTTTATCTCCGATGTGAAAACACATTTAGGGGTAAGACCTAATTCTTTGACTGCCTGTTCAAAACCTAATCTTATTCCACCAATGCCAGCGAAAAGGTCAATAAATCTGATTTCTTTCATTACTTTTTCAATAATTTGTTTTCCAAAATATAAACTACTGCATCATACGGGGTTTCAAATGCCGTCATGCCCTTATCGAGTTGTACGTCAATAAAATGATATGGATGTGATTTTTCTGTATCAGTGTCGGTGTAATGCCAATAATATATAAAGCCAAACTTTGAAAGTACATTAAGTAGTGCGTCCTGCGACCAGCAAGGATGCTTGTATCCGAACATGTCGGTATGTTTGTTAACCACTGGAAATATGTCAGTCTGCGGAAATTTCTTCTTGTCAGTCACATCATACGGATTCCAGTGCATGTCACAGGTTTCGTTCTGAAGACCCAACTCAACTAATTTCTCTGATTCTTCAATTGTTGTGTAAAACATATCTGTCAAAATAAACTTTTATGGTTATTTTCTTTCTCAATCAGTTCTTCCAAAGCCTTCTGCGCTTCTTCAACTCTTTTCTTTGCTTCCTTTATAGCAAAAAGTTCATCATTGGTTCTTGGTTCGGGAACCCCTTTGCAAAACTGTTCAAAGGTTAGGAATTTCAAGCCAAGCATTCCATATTCCAGTGACCTTTCGTACCAGTCGTCAAACTTCTTAGGTTCAATGTCGTAGTCAATGCTATATCTAATAGTGGGCATATCTACAAATACGTCACCTAAAACTGCAACACCACCGCGGTCATCGCCGACCCAATAAGTACCAAGATAATCGAAACCATTCTTTTCGCAGAATTCTTTTAGGTATTCGTCACATACCTTGCGCCACTTTGTACTTAACAGTTCCATATATTCTATTCCTCCTCCTTTGGGTTAACAGTCATAAGTTCACCTTCGCTGTATGTCTTGAATGGTTTGTATGCCATCACGCTGTGGCGCATCTTTTCACGCTCTTCATCTGTGAAGACATAGTTGAACCTTGCATACCTCAAAACTTGATACATATCCCAGTAGCAGTCGGCTTTTTCGTCATACCCGATACCGTAACTAGAATGGTCAGACAGACCCCAGCACAACTTCTTGATTTCACTGAGGTGCTGTTCAAGCGAATGCCTCATTTCCCACCATTCCTTTGTACCGATTGAAGTCTTATCAGTATTCTGCTTTTTCTTCTCTTCCTTCTCATATGCAGCTTCACATACTTCCTGTACAGTGTAGCCCAGTTGCCCGCAAGTTATCCTTGACATAAACTCGCAGGCGTGTTCAAGATACCACATCTGGTCTTCATCCAGTTCAATTAGAAATTTCTTTTTTGACTTTTGCATAAACTACTTACTATTAAATAATTCAAATCTTATCATGCTATCATTTTGCAGTTCTTCGTACTTAGTTTCTTGGAATTTCGATGAACAATATTTACAAAGGTGATTGTAAGGCATTATGCGTCTTCCACAGCAACTGCATGTACCTTCCAAATTTCTATAGTATTTGCCACCATCATCAAAGACTTTCCACTTTTGGTTTAAATGTCTTCTTCTACCGAATATGCTTTCTCTCCACAAAAGATAGTCATACTCATCGGTCGACATCTTATACTCATCTTCATCAAAGTCAGCAGATATAAATGAGCCATGAAGAGTGACTCTTCCACCGAAGTCCCTGTTCTCTGTCAAATCAATGTTGTCTGGTAACATTATTTTTGCTTTTTAAAGATGCTACGAACTCTGTCTATAATACTTTTTTTAGTGTTTGGTATTGCATAATATTTTTTAGTTTCAAGATTTATTTCTTCATCACCTGTTACACCTTCAGCGTCTATATGCAATGTTATTCTGTCAGATTTATTTTCATCTATGTGATACGAATGCAAAATGCTAATGAGTTCATCGGTATTCTCAGGTATCTTTGTTTCGACTAAAGGTGTATTACCATTCTTTTCTTGATATTGCTCAACCAATTTGTCAAGCGTTAGGTCGCAATATTCATCTACCCAATCGCCTAAGAAATAGAATCTGTCGGAAACGATGCCACTATTTTTGAACACACCGAAAAGAATAGGGTCTTTATCTCTTCTTTCCTTTTCAACTTTTCTTTCTTCCTTACCTGTGTAATCGGTAAACACCACATAAAATTCATCAAACAACCCCTTAGTCTGTTCGATTGTATCAACCAACTCATCAGGAATTTCTCTCATGTATCTTGAAAGTTCAATTATCTTTACCGTGGTGTCGGCGACGTTTTCAATATAGTCTTCGACTGTGTCCTTATAGATATAAGTAGTCACACCAAGTTCAATCAACTTTTCTTCTTTCTTCAACACATCAGCAAGGAAACAAAGTTTCTTGAGAGACTCTGTTTGTCCAAGTTTGTTATATTTTTCACCAAGTTGTATGAAAGAAGCATATGACTTCTTGAGCGCTTCAGTTGTTATTTTGTTCTTTGAATCTTTAAGATAATCAAAGTATTGGCTCGGAGTAATGTCCTGCTTCTTTTCTTTTTTGTTTTCTATTTTTCTATTCATGATACTAATTTTTTATTTGAATTCGTTTAATAAATGTTCAATAAAATCAATTTTCTTCTGTTCGGCAAACTTCTCTTTTTCATGCCAGTCATCATTTTTATTAGATATGTATTCAAGATAGTTCTTAATACTATCTCTCGCCTCTATAAGTTTTAGTCTTATGTCGTTAATATGATACCACTCGCCAAAATCATCTAAGACCAATCCATTCTTGTCCAGGCTAAACTTTTTAAGTTTCATGGCTTCTCCTTTCTTTTTCGGTTTCTATTTTATCTATGATATTAATTTTTTTACAAAAATATAAATTAAATTTTATACCTCCAAATTATTTTTATTATTTCTTCGTCATGCTAATTTTCTTCCTCCAAAGCAGGTCCTATGAAGTCAATCATAATGGAAACTATTTTGCCTTCCTCGTTTCTGCCGACATAGCAGGTGTAGCCACCATCACCATAAGCAGTAAAAGATATGATATAGTCATCACAGTGAACTGAGCTTCTTACTCTAAAAATATAGTCACAAATTTCTTTATACCACTTATCATGTGACTCATTATCATAATTAATTACATCAGAATAGTAGTTATAATTAAAAATGCCAGCCATACCAGAATCTACTCCAACCTCAAAGTCACACTCTTCATTCGGTTTTATCCCCATAAAGTTCTCATGATGTGCTATAAGTGCATGTGGGAGCGTATTAGAAGTTCCAAATGGGTCATGACCATATCTTACTTCGACATTCCAATTGCCTTCTAAAACGTTCTCTAAAACGCCCTGACACCATGTACCAGGCTTGTAGCATGGGTCAGAAACCATCACCTTGTTACCCAATTTGATTGTTGTCTTGTCTTCCATATCTTTATATTATTTAACATTAATTCTACATTAAAATGATTCTAAATACTCAATAAACTCATCACTTAATTGAACATGAACAATATCGCCATCAAAGGTTATTTGTGTATTTAAAAACCTTTCATCAAACATAAGATTGTAATCTTGAATAAAGTTCCATATTACACTCTCAACTGTATGCCATCGCAGATTATTGCACGGCGATACATTTTCCATATATTATCCTTTGAATTGTTGGGATACGCATATGTACTTTTGGCAACATGTACCATTTGACCACAGGTGGTCAACCATTCTTCACTATTCATAACAATTTCCTTTCATTTAAAGACTTCCATGATATTATTAGGCACAAAGATAAATCGTTTCTTTGAAACTAACAAATATTTTCATTATTTTTTAAGTTTCGCCAATGTGTCTTCCAACAATTTGATTATGCCTTCCTTGCCGTTAGTGGTTTTGAACTCAAGGGTTTTCGGGTCAAAGGTCTTGACTTCTATATCCCCAATCTTGTCTATTTCGCCCATGTCGTTGAGATGACCGACCAGCTTTGCAACATTGGCAGCATATACCGCGGAGAACATCGCCTTCATGCTTTTGGCGGAAGTTTCGTCGTCCCATTCGTCCTTGTATAGGTCAACCATCGAACCTTCCCCAACGTACAGAATTGATGTGTCGTACACCTTGCCGAAAGTTGCGCCGAGCACTCCGTTGTTTATGTATTCGTCTGAAGATTTGTAGCCTCCGAGCAGGGCATTCTCAAACCCGCACTTTTCCAGCGTCTGGTGCATACGCATTTCGCGAACGAACTTCGGGTTGTAGTTCGGACAATATGTGTCTGGGTCGAAATAAAGACCCTCGTTGTACTTTTCTATCGCCTTGAACAGATTATCCAAGTCGGTGAATTTCTCACCGTTGAAGCCAATTTTGCCGTTCTTTATGGTTATGGTTGCAACATGCTTTGTCGTCTCCACGCTGCTTATACAATATTCACCTGGCTTTACACCATTTACTTCTCTAACACTCCACAGCATATAGCCACGTGCATTCAATTCGCTTTGAAGTTCCTTTTTTGTCATCATGATATAACCTTTCATTTTTTTATTTACATAACTATTTATACAAGACATTTTCCAGCGTAGCTGAAGTTAGGCTCCAATGTGAATGGCATTCATAGCCTCACCATCATTTCATTTGTTAAAAACACTTTATAAACCGTTATAGGCTTAAGTGTCAATTTTGGTATAATATGTTCAACGGTTAAACACATAGTTTATCATTTTAGTCTTTTAAAACTATCGAATTACCACAATCTGGACGGATTACCAAATCCTTGTTGTTTGATATTTCTATTATCTTCAAACCTTCTGCACATTCAATTAGTTGGTATTCCTTATTTTTCACCTCAATGCGAATGCAATCACATTCAACATCTTCACTATGCCTTATCTTTATTTTCATCTTATTTAATATTTAAAAATTCTTCCATTGGAACTTCTATATGACGGTAGTAACTATCATCGCCATCACCGAACCATACCTCTAATATGATGTGCATTTTGATGTCTTGAGGATTGTTGTTAATATACCAATGACCTATATACTCAGGACATTCGTCATATTTGTCCTCAATCTTCTGCTTATTAGCTTCAAACCATTTATTACACTGACGAGTCATTTCTTCTGTGAGTTCTTGAAACTTATATTTGGCTTCAAGATATTCGTTTGTTAAATTCTCTGCCATAGTTTTAAATTTTAAAATATATTATTCATTATCCGAAATTACAAACGGGGATTCACAAGGCTTAAACATTTCCTCACGACAGTAGCGCACACTCCATTCACACCTCATAGAACTATAGTAGTAAATCGCGCCTGACGGAGAAACATACCTTATCATATACAACTTCACATTACCAATACTGTAATCATCCAGGAACTCCCGTAGGTCACAATGAAACAAGTTGCGGTGGAGGTCTTTACACCTCAACTTCGCGCCATCCTTCACAATATACGCAATTACCGCTCCGTACTTGAACGCCTCCGAATAAACCTTTGGAAGACATTTCTCAATATCCTTGTAGATGTTGTCTATGTCACTAACTTTCAGAATATTTCCAGGCCGAAATAACTGTTCCTCAGTAATATTATAACCCCCGTCCAAAGCAGTGCAAGAAATGGTGAAAAGTTCGGTCGCGTCAACCGCTCGTATCTTATCAATCAGTTCTTGTTTCATTTTCTCACAACGCTCAGCATTGAAGTAAAGCCTCTGGACTTCACCTTCGTCGTCTTCCGTTCTCTCCCTTATTTCCTTGACATCGTCTGGATGCATATACACATAGACATCTTCGTGCGTATAACTGAAATTCGGTTCAACACTGAACACAAATACATCGTTATCAATTATTTTCTTTTCCATTGTCGTTGTGTTTTAATTATCAATAACACTTGAATATGTAAATCCGCCCTTTCTCCGTATTTCACAATCAGTACAATTTTTAATGCAATCGGTAGTGACCATTAGATACTGTTCGTAAGGGCTTTTGATTCTATTTATTTTTTTATCGTTATCAGTCATATTTATTCCTTCTCCATATTCATCTATTCATCTAATCCACAAGGTTCATATACTTCAACATCAGAATGATGCTCGTCAAAGGTCTCATTATCCCACATGAGAGATGAGGTCATTTCACTGTTTTTAAAAATGTTTGAGATTGACAAGTTATTTTTTACAATATCTTTTACAATCGGTTCGAAAAGGCTTACGATTGAATTGTAAAGTGTATCGTATTTTTCCTTGAGCTCATTATACTGACGACCATCCCACTGTACACGTTCTGTAAAGTTATCATTACAACGTGCTACTTCTTCTTTAAGTTTTCCATTCTCCTTAAGGAGCTCATTGTATTTCTCTTCTAATTCTTTTTTATATATCATCGCTTTATTGTTTTAAAAGATTTTGTAATTTTTCTTTGTGTTCTTCCGTCTGTGGTGTACCCGAAAAATTGTAATAATTAAATAGGATTATCTTTTCTTTATCGGTTATTGGGTCTATATAGTCCGAGTAGTAGACATTCCCTGTTATACAATTAACTCTTGTACAAAAGTAGGACTGTAAACTCTTGTCAAAATCTTTCCAATAGAAATCTTTGCCATTTACTGTTATTGGAAATTCATTATGTAAAAATTTATAAATGGTAAGAAGTCTTTGCTTGCCATCAATTATTTGTATAATTTCGCTTTCGTCTTCATTAAGATGACATACCGCTATAACGTCATCTATTGGTTTTTTCAATAGCATTGACATTATAAACTCTTTTTGTTGAAACAATTCCCACACATAAGGGCGTTGCAAAATCATTCCATTATAATCAGCGAGATAGATGTCAAAGTCATATTGCCTTCTGTGGTTATAGAAATCATTACAAATATCATTTTTTAGAAGCGTGTTGAATAAACGAGCATCCAATATGATATGAGTATTCATATTTTTTGTTACGTTTTGTATACCGCTTTCGTTTCTTATTTCATCTAAAGTTAGCATAATCCTAAGTTTTTGGCTGTTTCTAAAAGTTTCTTATATTCAAAAGAAGTTAGTTCGTAGTTGTCGTATTTATATTCAATTTCCTGGATTGCATTCCTTGGGCAAGCGAATTTGGTCAAACCTGAGCATTCCCAGTCAATCACCATTGCTTCCCAATCAAAGTCCTTGCCTTCGTAGCATTCCGTACCATCTTCATTGTAGGTTTTTGCCCAAAGATTACTCGAAATGTATGTGGGCGAGTGTTTGTATTCAAGATGATGGCGCGAATGCGACCTATGGAAACTCTGAACTTTCTCATACGGAAGAAACAACCGCAGCCACGGCTTTTCGAAGTCGTGGAACAGATACTTGAACTTCCACGCGCCGAGCGACATCGCGGTCAGATTGAATGCTTTCCAATGATAGTACCAGTAGGAGAACGAAGAACGCTGTTCCTTGGTAAACTTCTTGAATTTATAATCGTGAATAGGTTTTCTCATTTTATTATTTATGTATTATTTTCGTTTTTTTGGCATCAATTCTGTAAATATGCCAACAAAGCACATATCCCTGCCAGTCTTCACCGAAGTCCTCGTCATCGAGATATTCGTATTGCGGATTGAGGTTACCTATGTATTCTCCCCATTTGTGCCAACGCCAGCCACCGCCCTTCCCAGCATTGCTCTTGTCTTGAAACACGGGTGCAAACCAGATGAAGTATTCGTGTCCGTCGTTCTCCAGACGCTCGCCGTACTTGTCAAGGACTTGCTGGACATCATCGCATACTCCGTACTGGTCAAGATAGTCTGGGTTGGGTATCCAATCTCCGTTTTCATCCTCTATGATGGACGGGTTTTCATCCAAGCCCATATAGCCCATATCCATTTCGTTCTTGCCTTCAAGTTCCTTGAATATGCTTATAATGGGCTGGAACCATCCTTCGCCGCCTATATAGCAACCCTTGCACGGATGGTATGCCTCCGCACGTTTTTTGTTCTCCCTATCTAAGAACGGAATGGTGTCCTCTATCCTTCCGAGGTTTTCCCTTGCGTAAATTTCGTTTAGATGTTCAATTTCGTCCCACTTGATTGTCAGTTCTCGTATCATTTTTATTAGTTTTTAAATTTAACAAATACGACAGGAAGTTTATCGTCCGTCTTGATTTTTGGAATCACATCTTTGCGACAGTATATCTTTTCATTACCATCGAATTCAAGTATACCAATGCCGTGGTATTCTTTTCCATCCCGCATTTCAATGCTTATCTCACTAAACATAGTTCCATTACCTTCAATACCAAGCACAATACCATCAAATCCGTCAACTTTGTAGTCTGGAATCTGTGTTACTTCGAGTTCACTAATTTCTAGACCTGTTAGATTCGAATTGTAGAACACTGTTTTTCCCTTTACGCCACGCAAAGTCATTATCTTTAAATTCTGTTTCATAGTCGTACTTTAATTTTTTTTCTTTTCCTTTTGACCTGTAATACAATGTTCCTGATTTCAAAAACACAAAATACACCACTTGCAACGCAGGTCAGGTATAAAATGAGATAATAAAAAATAGATTTCCCACGCATTACACATAGTAGATAAAATTGTATCACAAACCAAGTGAAAACCATAACCAAAACAAAAACACTCTCTATGATATTATTTTTAGTCTTCATAGGAAATACTCTTTTATTCTTCAGTTAGCCTTTCCAATAGTTCTTCTGCAAACAAGCGAAACGCAGACCGCGCGACACCGTTATACGCATCACAGTCCATAAAGCGCAAAGTGTCGTCAACGAGTTTGCTGAACTCCTCGTCCTTTCTCATTGATGTCACCGCAACCGCTTCAAACAACGGTCTGTTAAAGCAAATGCCATTGCACTTGTCCGACTTTTTGCATTCACCGCAACCGCGAACCATCTCCGATGCCAATTTTCTATGCTTGTCCATAGTCTTTATTTTTTTAGTTAAACATATATTTACATTAACTATTATATAGGTTATTTTCCAGTGTAGCTGAACTTCATGATTTTTTTTTCAATAATTTTTATAATTAACATTTTTTAATTCTTTTTCCATTTGCTTCACCTTAATATTATCTCGGTACTTATAATATAGTAACATGGTTTCACTCCACAAAACATAGTTAAAGTCCTTTAACGCCTCTTCAACTGTATTATAGTATTTTATTCTATTATAATCACTCCATGGCCATTCACAATATGCATGATTATGTGGTGGTGGTGAATATGGTTTGCTAATACGTTCGTTTCGCCAATAAAAGCCCCAATCTGGATTGAGTATGCTGTAAGTTAGTTTAATATTCTTCTTGGCTTGCTTGCGTAATCTTCGTAATAGTCTGCTTTTCATTAACCTTTATTTTTTAGTTAAACATATATTTACATTAACTATTATATAGGTCATTTTCCAGTGTAGCTGAACTTCATGAATTTTTTTCAATTTTCATCTTCCTTAACTCTTTTAACTCGTTTCTAATATCCGTTAGAACATCATTTAGCATCCAAGCGGAAAATAGCATACCAAACGTAAGTCCCGCTAAACATAATGTTATTCCAATATTTTCCATAAGTCTTATGCCTCCAGAATTTTAATTGTTATATTATTCTTCCCATTGTTTTTTTATATCCATGATAAAGTCGTCAACTCCTTTGACCCCATGCTTTTCCATTGAATATTTTATACATGCCAATATTGTGTAGAACTTGTCGTCCTTCCACTTCATTGCCTCCATTACAAGCATTTCCTTCAATCCATAATCTCCCATTGAAGTGGATGGATAGATACTATCTATCAACTGGTGCATCTTTGTTACATCCTTACTCCCCATCTCTATTCCTCCATTAAAGCCCATTGATAAAACTTTTCTTCACATAATACTCCATCATCACCATCTTTGTCACAAAACGATTTTGCTGGGCATAAACTACAATCTCGCAGGTATACAAAATCGTTGAACTTGTCAGATGTTATAGATTTTAGCCACTTAGTTATGTTATTCATATTTGTTCGTTGTTGAGTTATATCTTTTCTCTTTATCAAATTTACAACCTCTATTTCTACATGGCGGATAAGTTGCCGATGGATATAATTCACACCATTCTTCATAAGGCGCCGCCGTTGATGTTCTTAAATGTTCGCAAGCCATAAGCTAATCCTCCATTGCGTTTCTAAAGTCACTAAAACACTCTGATTTTATTTTAAACCAATCCCTACTTTTTTTACCAGAGGGCAGTTGGTATGTATCGTTGAAAATATAATTATTAATATTATCTTCGAGCCACTTTACAGCCTTCTCAATCATTTGCACCTGTTTCCATTCAGCCATTTTCAATGCGCCGTAATATGCCCCTCTATCATCACAAGAATAGCACCCGTCACTTGGATGTGAAGGATTACCTTCAAGGCATCTGTTGCACAAACCCGCTATCTCTAATATTTTTTCTTTTGTCGCTTTATCCATATTCTTATTCGTAGTTTTCTTTATACCATTTACGAAAAGCCTCGCACATAGTGTCTGCTTTTGCTTCTTCGCACAAATTTGTTCTTTTTGGATTGTCTATAGCACACATACCACACTCATTGTTTTTAAATTCAAAATTCTTTTGAGCACATTGCACATCAATAAACGCTCCGCAATTTGGACAAGTCACATAGCGTCCATCACGGTCTCTCTCAATATCATCTTTAGTGAATGTAAAGCCACACCCACATTTAGAACAATTGTTGATAACCAATTTATCATCGGTCTCAATATGTTTGCTAACTATCTTAAATATTTCTTTCATTTCTATTCCTCCATAGCCTTTACGAAATCATCAAGCAACTTACGCGGAGTATCATATTCCTGCGACCAATAACTGGACTCATTTTCTTTCAGCCACTTCACCGCCTTCTCAATCGTTCGTCGCTTCGTCCATTCGGAACCCTTCTCAAAAGCGAGCTGAATTGTATATTGAGCCATTTCGCTTTGAAAAAACGGACCTTTTTCCCTAAGTTCATCCTTTGTCGCCTTTATGGCCTCATACCTTTCCTTGAAAAATCTAAATGTGTTATCGTCCATTTCTATTCCTCCATTGCTTTTTTAAATTCTTCAATAAATTCTTGTACATTCACTTTCCTGCGGGAAGCAACCCAGTGTTCTGCACCACTATAAAAAAGGTAAAGTTCCTTTTCCAACCAATCAACAGCCTTTTCAATCATCTGTTGTTGCTGCCATTCGGCCATCTCTAACAAAGCGGTTTTTATTTGACGTATTTGTGAATAACTATTACAATTAAAATGGCCTTGCATCATTACTCCTTCTGATATTTTTTGGGCTTCGGCTTCTGCGTTAGTTATGTTTTTATCCATTGTTAATAATTTTTAATGAAACTTAATTCGGTGTTAGATAACTGAAGGGGGTAATTCCAAAACAATAGAACTCCATCGTTGCGAAGATACCAACAATATGCTATGGTTTCCGTTGTATACCACCAATATCTTTTGTTACTCATAATTTTTTTTTCTAAATTACTATGTTGGGTGAAATAATATCGGAAAGTACCTCATATAAAAGTGATAAACCCATACCTATTGCAGTAATAACAATACCAACAAGTTGCATCTTATAATCAGTTTTATTTTCACTGTTAAATACTCCATAACTTGCAATCGTAATGCAAATTCCAATGATGCTTATCGCGATTAAAATATATAAAATAAATAAAATCATAATAATTAATTGTTTTTTTGTTTACTTCTTTTTATAAAACTCACAATCAGTCTCATCGTCAAGATGCATCTTTGCTTCATTCAAATCCTTATATTGATATATTGGACTGTACGGGCAATTTTGTTGCATATCATCGAAGACTTTGCATTTATTACATGTGCGCGGTTCGTAATAATCAAATAGTGATTGTATATGGTGTATGTTTCCGATTACCCTTATCTCAAAATCTTTTATAATGGAAGCATTGAAAACTCCGTAGACTGGTTTAGTATTACGCCATTCGATTTGAAATGATGCATTATTGTAACTCCAAGTAATAACACCTTTCAAGCCTTTATTTGAAACTACAATATCACCATTATATATTTCATTACCGTTGTTATCGTACAAACCAGTAAATCGGCCAACGGTATTTTCATCGACAGTAAATACTGATTCATAATCGTCATTGTGAAATCCATCATCTGTCCATGTTTCAGAGTGGACTGCTATGTGAATAGACCCATCGTTAAATTGGAGTAAATCGCCGTAAACCCACTCACGATTATCGGTACGTTGTCCTCTGAATTTTATTTCTTCCATACATTTTGTATATTAAATAATTTCTGACAAAATTAATGTATTTTTTTTTAATACCAAAAATTTTCTCTAATTATTTTCCATCTTTGCCTTCAAATTGGCAAGTACATCATTGTCAGCCAACGAATTACCCGAACCTACGGTTTGAATATGGTTGTTGACATTATCAAGACGCTGTTCCTTGCGTTTCTTTTCGTTTTCTTCGAACCTTCTCTGCCTCTCCTTTCTGCTTTCTCTGCGAGGAGTCTGTGAATACACACTATTAAACGCGCCAATCCTTTGCTGAACCAATGAAATAATCTCACCCGATGTGAGTCCGAATTCATCTTGTAGTTTTCTGAAATTATCACCCAGTCCTAGAAGTCCGCTCATTTTCAAAGTAGAATCATTAGCCTTTAGCGACAATAAGTAGTCTGCGACCATGCCATTGAGTATTTCATCCATTCTCTGGAATTTCTCCATAGCCTTGTCATTCAGACGGCATGTTCTTTTATCATCCGACATGATATAGAGTTCATCAAACTCTTTCCAAGGGATTGTCGTGGCCATTCCGTTAACCTTGATTGTGCATCCCTCCTTGCTTTTATTCACAATTCTTAATTCTTTATTAAGTTCCATGTTTAGTTTCTCCTTGCTTTAAAAAATTCGTCAATTACATCCTTTACACACCAGTCGCTTATCGTGAACAATCCAAATGCCATTATGTCTATTTTAACATCAAACTTTCTTTCGATGGCAAACTGCATTTCGACCAAATCAAGTTCATCCATTTGCAGGTCTTTGTTCAAAATAGTCTCCTCTGAAATGCTATTCACCACTTCATCATTCAAGTCAAGTTGGTTCTTACAGAATTCTCTTAGAAATTCCAATATTTCTTTCCTATCGTTCATATTATTTATTTTTTAATCGTTTAAAATTCGGTATTCTTCTCCAGTGTGTAACAACACAATCATTATTAATGAAATAATGATAATCGTCAGTCACTTCGGTGTATAAATCCCACCACAAATGTGCGCAATTCCACTCAGCAACCATAGGTAACAACCTTATACCACAGCCTTTGCAGTCAATAGCCGAAATCATTACCCAGTCGAAATTGTTGTCAGGCATAAACTTGTCACAGGGAACCCAGAAGCCCAGCACTGCTAGTATTTTGTAAAATCGTTTTGTCATATTATTCATCCTTTTTATATATTGGTTGGTCTTTGCGCGACCATATATTTTCACTATCTTTATTTATTGCGCTTGCAAGTCTTTCTTGCAACTCCCAGGCTTTCGTTTCGCTTTGTTCACAAAGGCAATGACCATTCTTATAAAACAGCCTTAGATGCCACCCATATGTTACATAAAACCACATGCCCAAGTACTTAACCTGAGGGTAGAAGAATACCATGCCATTGTCAAAACTGATTTTATTTAACCTCCATTCCGCATTCTTAAGTAACTTATAGTTACAAATGTTACGCTTGAAGATAATACGATGTATGAATTTTAATATTGGTATTGCAATAAAAAGTGAGAAAATTAGCACCACACCAATAAAAATAACAATTTGTATCTTAGAAAGATGCATATACAAAATCTCCTATAATTACATTCCCATCGCCTTTTTGAAATCCTCGATAAAGTTCCAGGTCATAGTGCTATCTTCGGTTATGCAGTCGAACCTTGCATAGTCCGCGGCTCGTGCATTCAACCAATCAGCGGCCTTAGCCACAACTTCCTGATGCGTCCAATGAGCCATTTTCTTCAATGATTCCTTTTTGTTATAATGATAGCATACATTATTTCCCCTTTTGCAAGAATCCTCTACACAAGCGTCACAGCCTGCAAGTTCCATCGCCTTTGCTTCAATTTGTTTTTCCGTAATCATAGTATATTCGTTTTTAAATTCGTAATTCATTGCTTCCAAAATTTTCTCAAACTCTTCCACATAACGCACCTTGGTGTCCATTTGGGAGTGACCTGCGTGATAGCCTCTTACAAATTCATTAATAGAGACTTCATAATAGTTATATGCTTCATTATAGTTTAATTTAATATGCATGTCTATATCATCTGCAATTTTAAGCCATTGATATGTCAACCAATGTCCATTGCTGATGTCTTTATGAACTTCAACACCTTCAATAACAAGGTTTTTCAAATAATCATCCGTAATTTCAATTTTTCCCATAATACAATTCTTCTAAATTTGTTAGTCTATAGAGTCGTGTTCCACCCAAAAACGGAAACTTAATATTGTCAATTTATTCAGCGATTATGTATATGTTTGCCTTTCCCTTATTGGGAAGCAAATCAACAAATTCCGCCATCCAAGGATTCTTACTTTTTAGATTCATTGCCAATGATGACTGAAAAGAATTCCAGTCAGACATGTTCCTTAAAAATAGAATGCGACACATATACAACCTATTTATTGCAGCCTTGAACTCAGTCTCATTGTATTCAATGTCATATTTTGTCGGAATATAGTTATCCCATACAATTTCATCATAGTATGGGGCCAATCCTAGTATCCTACTGATTTTGCTACTAAAAACTTGATGAATACGACATTCTGTATTATCATATTTCAAATTCAACTTTACAAGGTCCATAGTACGGCCATACTTATCTATAAGCCTTTCAAAACCTTCAATATAATTCTCAGTCATTTGATGCTTTAACAACCATTCCACCAAATAATCCTTCAAAGCATAAATCTGTTGTGTGGTGATTATGCTCTTAACATCATATGCCTTAAACACCCTATTCGTGTAAGTTATGTCATTAAGCAACTGATTGAAATTCACTTTTACTTCTTGTGTATCCATATAATATTAATTTAAAAATTACGCTACAAATATAAAACATTTCATAATAATACTAAAATGTTTTCTTTATTTTAATTTATACAATCCATTTTCCAGTGTAGCTGAAGTTAATATTACATTTTTTTAATAAACCAGGCAAGAAATCCCCTTCCTTCAGGTGGGGTAGTTTATCCTATTTCTTTCATTGCATTTTCAACACAACCGTATTTTTCTTTTATTTCGTCACTAAACATAAATGTCATTGTTGTGAAATCATCTACAATCTCGTTTAGATACCACATTTTGAGACATTCTTTGAAGTGGGGTATCATAAGTGTCATAACCACCCTGTTATACAAATACACACGTTTTAAACCTTCGTTGTATCCAATGATATGCATCGTGAATGAAACGTCTTTGTTGAAACCGATAAGAACCGCCATTTCATTTTCGTTTTCTTTCTGACGGTTTTTCAGTTTTTCCTCCAATTCGGACATGAACTTCTCTTTACGAGCCAATTTCTCCAACATTTTTTTGTCTGCCATATTAATAAATTTTATTGAATATTAACGGTTCGTTATTAACGATTCGTTAAATCGATTTGCCATCTCGTCAAAAGTCGACTGATTAGGGATGGGTTTATGGTTTCCATCCACTTTCACAATAGACGCATTGCCTCTATCCACCCACTTCTCACAAGCGCGTTTCGAAAGGCTAATGGCATATGGCTGGTCGTATCCACGCAGTTTGTAGGTTCTTGCACCGCATAAATACCACTTTACAAAACCCGCATCCCTCTCAAGACAATGCTTGCAGTTACGGCATCTTGGTACCGACGCCTTTTTCTCTTTCTCCTCGCGAGCGCGTCGTTTCAACTCATCACGAAGTTCCTCTGTTGTATATGCTTCTAGACTTTTCATAACTTTATTATTCATTGTTAAACGGACACTCCTTTGGCGGCTTGTCCATACCATCATGTTTGCTATTCTTTGCTGCTATCTCGTTCCATGCCCATTCCTTATGAACTTTCTTTTCAAGTTTTGAGCAATGTACGTCATAGTTGTCTTCATCAAAATCTGGGTTCCAATAAGGTCCTACTACCTTTCCAAAAGGGCATTCACTGCAATATTTTACTTCCATGTCTTTAATCTTCATATAAACTTATCATAAAACGGTCTCCTTCATTAACAACACTGCTGATACCGTATGTTGATGTTATATAGCCTTCAAATTCATAATAACTTGCATGACCCATCTGTACTTCTGCTTCTGGGTTTTGGCTCAATAGAGCAATTAATTCTTTTGCTTTCATAGTTTTAAATATCTATAAGGTTAACTAAATCAATAATATAGCATCCTTCAACATCATACACTTCTGATATATCAAATTCTTCTGTACTATAACCATCATATTCATTATAAGTTGAACAACTTATATGGATTTCCTTATCAGGATGCTTGCTTAATATCTCAACTAATTCTTTTGCTTTCATATCATTTACATTTTTAAAATTATCAATCTGTTATTTTCGGTCTACCCTCCCTATCGGTCAACTGTATGAGCGCAACGCCATGACCAGTACGACGTACAAAATATTCGCACCCTGTTTCGCTGTCACGCCATATTTCATAATTACAGTTGAAGTCCTTTTCTATGAGTTCCATACTCTCTTTCCCCTTTTCCTTGCAGGGCGAACATCCTTCGCACGATACAAGCGCCGTACACAGCGAAATCCCGATAATAATCGTAAGTAATTTTTTCATCGTAAACGTAATTTTAAGATAAAACATCTATATTGTATTTAATAACTTCTTTGCCGTCATAGTCTATTATTGATTTTAGTATCATCTCCGTTTCCGCAATCTCACTGTCGCATTTCGGACAAGTACAGCAAAATACGTGTGCTATACTATTTCTGTGGAAATCATCTTCATCAACTTCTAGCATTGTACCACATCCAGGACACACAGCAAAATACTTCTTATAATATGGTATTCCTATTTTTCCTAATACTTCCATAGTTTTATTAATTAATACTAACTTACACTACAAACAGGCTCTTGCACCCACACCTTTAACTAGTCCTCCCAATCTGGTACAAGACAAATACTTTGAGGTTCATAAATCGGTAAATCAATTGACTCACCACATTCCTTGCATATTACAGTGGTCTTTTCATCATCAAATATATACTTAAATGACTCCTTACCATGCATTTTTCGGTGCTTTCTAACAAACTCACAATAATCCGCTTCCTGATAATCCAGAATATCGAATGTTGGGTAATCTACTTCATCCTCATTAGGCTTCATAGTAATGCATGACAAAATTGCAAGCAAACAATATATTCCAAGTACTCCTATTATAATCCAACCAATCATTTTAAATCCTCCATTTTTTAATTTTCTATTTACCTGTTTTTATGTGAAATCCCGCTTTATTGAACAACACCGCCATACCTATTGCTGTACCATCTTTAAAATTCAGTCGCAACGGAATGTCATATGTGGACATTGAAAGTTTTGTAAGGTCTTTAATATCTGTAGCCTCACAAAGTTTTTTGAAACCTTCGATGAATATCTCCGACTGGCTTCTTCTCCTACATGGAGCAAGCGTATCGTTTGGATTCTCGTGCGTGTTAATCTTAATCTCTATCATAGTTATGTTGTCTTTTATTAATTAATCGGTTAAATACCCAGCCATTCACCGAGCAAGTTAATTTTCTTGGTCAGTTCAGCTTGACACTTTAACAGCGTTTCATATTTGTACTGAGCATCAGAATCATCTATAAAGGCGTGAATTACGTAGTTGTAATAATCAACATCCCAAGAATCGTATTGGCCACGAAAACGATTAAGACCATTTTCAGTAAGATATACTACTGAGTAGCCACGTACCTTATATTCAACTTCATATTCGTCCTTGTTGAGTTCAATCATTAACATTGGTTTAAGCTCATTGCCTTCGCAATTGCCAATCCAAACTTCAGCAATAGTTGTATTTCTTTCCATAATTTTATTAATTCTAATTTTTTAATTTTTTCACAATCTTTCTTTTTTTCGTTACTTCGTCAACCTTGTAAATGGTATACATGAAAAGTACAAAATATGTCGGGGAAAAAAGAAACACCCATGAAGATGTTATATTTTCACCAAAAACCTTAGCCAATACAAGTGCTATCTCTAACGATAGATTAAGCGAAAATATAAGAAACCAAAAAAACCTATCCCTACTTTTACAAATCCAATTGGAAAAATTTTCATTATCCATAAGGCTGTTCTTTAATTAATCGGTTAATTCTTTCGGCCAACGAGCGCCTCGTTGTTCTATTTTGTTTTTGCAAATCGGGTCGGTATAATAGTCCCATTCCGCCACAATGTCATCCAAACTAAAACTCGGCTTGAAACTAGGAATCCCCGCTACATAAAAAATAACACCACGGTCGATGTCATTTGAATAACTATATATAAAGGGGTTTGCGTCATTTGGGCATTCCCCAAGTTCAATAAAATAAGTCGGATGCCAATTTCTACAGCGAACTCTGCGACCTGCTTTTAATTCATTGATTGCTTCATTAAATGTCATAGTTCTTAAGTTTTTAAAGGTTATTTTTAATAAACGTGTCCCTGAATTTATCGGTTATGTTTAAAATCAGTTCACAATCATCATCTTTTTCTTCCTCCTTTTTGACGCTCGCATAACTACTCCTCCGACTTGACAACCTTGTAGCCAAAATCCCGAAGAAATTTTATGGCTTCAGAAATATCTTCTGTCATATCAACTCTTTCAAGTATTGCATTGTATCGTGTAAAATAGCAAGGGTTTGGTCTGCATTCATAATTTAAGATTACATCTGGAAGCTCATTATAATGAAGTGGCGTTATATCTATCCAATTCTCAGTATTTGGACGGCTCTTCAAAAAACCATTCAGATGTTTCATCGCTTTGTCTTTCGTTTCAAAGTCATACGAGTTCTTAACAATGACTTTATCAGCCATTCCCGAATACGGGTCAAAACCGTTGCCCATACCAGTATCAACAACCTCGGTCTTCAAAAGTCTTACCCGATAATAAACCTCATTCTTCATAGCACTTTCATATTTAAAAATTCTTACATACGTTATTATAATCCCCACGAAACTGGAACGTTCAATTTCGGGAGGTGACATGTTTCTATTGATTTTCAAACTCCTTTTTAAGTTTCACATATAAGGCTTTTCTTTTGGCCAGGCGTCTTTCCTCAGTCTTTTTCTTGTTTGCCTCAATTCTTGCCTTGTTCTTTTCATACCAATCATTCACAAGACCATTAAACCATTCGGTAATGGCTTCATCGGACACTATTACTTCGATTGGGATTTCAAATTTGAGGTAGTCATCGGCGTAGTAGTCATCATATCCTATACTAAGTATGTTGGTTTCATCATATATATTGTATGAATAATACACTGACTCGTTTGGATGCTTGATAATTTCTGGTTTCTTATTTTTTACTTGTAGTTCACGTACAACATTAAATATATGTCGACCTGTTTCATAAAGGGTGTTTCCGAGTTTATCGGTCTTATCGGTCAATTCTTTCCACTCTTTTGTCAGTCCAACAAAGTTCTTTCTTGTTTCGTTTATTATCGTTTCACTTTCCATGTTTCTATTGATTTTAAGTTTAATATTAATTGTTTTGTTTAACACCGCTTGCTATTTCATCAATTTCTTCATTAAACTACCTTCTAACCTCACGATTCCAAGTTGCCTTTAAATATATAAAACTTTTTCAATCTACAAGTTTTAATATGGGAAGAACGAAGTATTATCGTATAGAGTCTGTCCTATCTGTAACTTGCGATACTGTGAACCAGATACAGTAGTCTCGCTGTTATACCATTTCATGTTGTCGTCGCGGTCAGGACGATTTGTCAGACGATAACGATATATGATATGATACTTCTGCTCAGTAGAGCGGCCTCCAATTAGGTGCCATGTACTACCAAGGTCTTCATATTTGTCTGTAATAACGAACTCATACTTTGTCTCGCCATATTTATTGTTTTGAGAATTGTCATGAACGCAGCTATAGATGAGACCTCCTACAAGAAGAGTGACAATAACAATATTGAAGATAGTCTTTAGAATGCCCTCTACATTGTGAGGTGTTTTTTGCATGTTTTTCTTGTTTGCCATAGTTTCAAATTTTTAAAGTTATATAATATAATATAATATAATATATGTAAATTCTGTTATTTATTTGCTATTTCATCAATTTCACCTTCCCATTGTAATGGATGTGCTACATAGTAAGTTTGAGGGTATTCGATACCAAGTTCAAAATTCGTGCAGGAAAACCTATAGCCCACTTCATACAAAATCGGAAAGTCTTCAGAATAATCTGATAGTATCCTACTGGCATGAGAGCGGTCTCTTTGCCCTTCACCACATTGCATGAATGTGTCTTTATATGCGGGAATGACATCGGAGCATATCTCCATAAAACTTTTATAAGCCACTCTCACTTCAGATGGCTCGCGTTTGACCGCATGTGTCACATCCGTTTTCCCACACATGTGCTTTGTAAGTACGTTTAAGACCCTGCTGACAATGTTTTCGTATTTTTCACATTCTTTCGCATCCTCAAACTTAGCGCCGTCATAGTCGGCGAAATAAATTAACTTTGTATACATATTTTTTTACTTTTTAACAATATTAATTACCTAGTAAGCAAACGTGCATAGAACAATGAGTTCCCCTTATCGGTCATCGCGACCCTGTAAACCTCCTCTATACGCCTCTTCGTATTGCGGACAACCGCCATCTTGATTCGTTCTTGCTTGCGCTCCTCGTCGCATTCAATATTCGCAAATATCTTCTCAACCAATTCTTTCTTCGTCGACATAGTTCTAATTTTTTATTGTTTTACATTCTATCTTATACACCTTATTTTCCAGCGTAGCTGAACCACATCTATAACACACAATGCCAAATACTCTTTTCAGGTGTAGACGCTTCATAGTCAAACACAAAGTCACCACCCCACCTGTTAACATCAATACAAACCATTTTATTCTTTCGCTTGTACCATAATCGACGCTTATCTGGTATAACTTGTCCAGCAATAATTTCTCCAAATGTAACTTCATCATATCCATCTTCTTCACCTTTTTTCGGTACATAGAGAATGTCAACATTGCTCTTTGATGCAATCTCATAATGTTCTGGTATAGGATTGACAACTATAATGTCAGATGCTAAAGCAACCTTATTAATTTCGTCACGATATTCTTTCTCGTTCATCGCAGTTAATGATATTATCGGGTTCACATTCTCGTTTGCAAGCATCTCAACACCATCACCATTTGGAAATACTATGTGTTTGCAGTATCTACCATACTTACTATAAAGTATTTCATGTACTTTGAAAACATAAAAAAACACGCGATTTGTGTCAACGTTTTCAAAATTCTCAACTGCGATTAACACTGCTTCACCATAGCCTTTTGTTATTTTAACGTAATCCATACTCATTTTTATATTTAAAAATCGTTTTCTGTTATTTTTCTCACACTATTCCAACTTTCCTATTTGCCATGGTTTATTTCAGTCTTCAATTTATTGATTTCCTTTTCAAGTTCCTCAATTCTCTTTTTCTTATTCACAATCTGACGCTTATTATCTTCTATTTCTCCCAAGTATGGTTTTAATTCATTTTGCAACCTTTCATAATACTCATCATCTTTTTCACGTTCATACTTAACAGCCACAAAGTAGTTTGTTTCGTAGCTGCTCCACATTTCTTTAATTTCGGAAAAGCCTTCATCCTTGAGTCTTTTCAAATTCCTTTGCATCTTGTCTATGTCGCCAAAAAGCCACTCCCTATCCAATTCGCGTTCGCGTGATGCATTGTCATTCCTTTCTATGTACTTCATGCGCCAGTCGCTGCAAGTATATTCACGAAGTGCATTTTCAATATCGTCTTGTGTGAACTCCGTAGCATACCATTCACTGTAGACTTTACTCTGCTTGTCAGTACTTTCTTTCCAAAGTTCTGCGGCAATAGCCTTTATTCGTTCATCTCTTTCCATTGTCTTGTGATTTTTAAAATAATACTAACCTTCTAGTTCTATAACTTCTTTCGCCTTATTAACTAATTCATTGAACCATTCTATAACATTTGGAGAATAGTCGTCGGAATCGCAATTTGGCATCACATCCTTTATTTCAAGCGTCACACCAACCTGGTAATCTGACAACCTTTCAGGACATTCAACATATTTGGTCCCATATTCAACATACTCGCTATAGCAATATACATGTTTAGCATATGATTTTTCCTCAAAACATCTGAGTAATTGAGTCCCGTCACTAAACCCCATCGTTTCAACATACTTGTTCGTGGTAGGCACTATGTATTCAGCCTTGAAAACCAAATTCGGCTTGACGTGTATGGCACTTCCAACACACCCTTGGCCACCATAATGCCATATACCGCAGTAACTGCGGTCTTTCGTCCAAACATATACCAAGGCACCTATTTTCAATTCAATCTGCTTCATATTCTATTCCTCCAGTTTAATTCCTTCTTATATACTTATACGCCTTGTTTTCCAGCGTAGCTGAAACCGATTCCTTGTTATTTTTTTATCATCGTTAAATAGAAGAACTTGCCTCTACTCTCTATATCACCGACCATAGTGAACCCGTATTTTTTAATAGTATTCACAAGTTCAATCCTTTTCTCATTATCGTAATGTTTTGTCGGTTCGGCAATATACATCAGCCCGTCGTATGTTAATAACCTATAAGCCTCCTTGAAATAATCCTCAAAATTACTACCCCATAACGCAAGGGAAAATACAGCAATGTCAACACTTTCATCTTCAAGCGGAGTGTGCGCCATATCACATGCGATAACACTATCGTCAATAGCAACATGGTCGAACGAATAGACCTTGTTATTTGGTATGAAGGTTTTCATAAGGTTCTCACCGCAACCGAAATCAGCAACAACGCGATTCCTGTTCTTAATCTTGGTTGCAATATATTCATACGGTATTTCATTCCAGTCCTTCATACTCTCACGCCTAGCCTTGTGGTATTCAAACCAATCATCTGGTCGTTCCGTTATTTCATTATGGAAACGGTGCGAATTTGTCACTCTTCCTCTGCGGTTGAACTCGCTGATGATAGATAGTTTTCTTTCAACTTCTTCAGTTTCAAAGTCGTCATCTTCATATTCAACAGGCTTCCTTGAAATTTCAGTCATTTCATATTTCCCTTTCAGTTTTGAAACGACCTCATCAATTAACTGTTCCTTCTCAGCGATTGATATTTCCTCAAGGTGTCCACCCTTGGTTATGTCATCCTTGATTTTTCTAAACATAGCAGTTTTCCACCGCCTCTTGTCAAATGATGTAGTCTTACCATCTTCAAGATAGAATACCACCATTGGAACATATACATCAACACCTTCGTCAATGAAGTTTGAACCTTGTCTGTCAAACCTTCCTATAAGTTGGTGCATAACAGACCAGACTGACGGAATAGTATGGAGTATAACCCTGTTGGAAACTTTCTGTAATCCGTCCACACCTTCGCACATTGATTTCGTCCCGATAAGAACATCCTTGTTTCCATTAACAAATTCATCAATAGAATGGTAGCCATCATCCGTTTCCTTAAACTCACCGCTATAAATACACGCCGATAAATGGAGTTTGTCTTCAACAAGGTCTTTCAAGTCCATAAGGATTCTGTCGCCATAAGTATATTCAGTATAAATTACCGTTCCTTTCTTGATAAGATGCTTATATGCGTTGAACTTAATTAGCATATGCAAGTCTTCTATCTTGCTCCTGTTGTTCCTATAGCGGATACAATCTTCCTCAATGGATGTACCGTCAATATTGGTCAGTTCAGTAGTGAAAATTGCACTTCCATTTGCTTTCGGCTCAAATAGCACATCACTGTCAATCCCATTGTAGCGGACTTTCATCTTGCTTTTCGGAAAATACCCGAACCCGCTAGTCTCAAGTATCTTGTTCGCATTGATTAGCCTGTCTGCAAGCCTACCCATCATCAGTTCATCAGCCTGTTTCCCCGATAGCAACTCATAAATCCCCTGCAAGTCTGCATTGCTCGTGGTAATTGGAGTAGCCGTTGCGCCAATGAATTTCACTTCGGGGTTGAGTTTGCGCAAACGATTCACCAACTTGGAGATTTGCCTATAGGTCTCGGATGCCTTGTTCTTTAAACGATGAACCTCATCAAAGACAACCATTCCATAATCTTTGGAATCTAACAATTCCTTTATTCTTCTATCAGCACGGCCATCGGTGTTGAACTTGTCGTAGTTGAAAATCTCAAATGTAAACTCATCGTCAGAATACACAGTGATAATACTGTCAATCACAACATTATTACAGTCGACGAAATTGGCTTCCTCAATCTGTCTCTTCCATGTCGGCTTTACGCTGTTGGGACAGAAGATTAATGTATGCTTCACCCCAAGATAGTACGCGGCAGAAATCGCAGCCTTGGTTTTTCCTGCGCCAGTATCGCTGTAGTTGAGAAAGAAAGGTTCATCCTTTAGTGTCTGTATTGTCAACCTCTGCTGGTCGTTCAACTTATGGGTGAATATTTCCGCCCCGTTGGTTTCCATTTCCTCAATGGCACGGCTCTGTTCATCAAACCTTCTGTTCAGTTCCTCTTCAAATGTCATAATAATATGAATTTACTTGTTAAGTTTGCTTTCTCGTTCCGCAATCCAAACCCTGCGCTTGTCGTTCAGGAACTTCTTCATAATATACTCCCTGTCTTCGGGGGTTAGCATATGTTCGATACGGTTGATGACCTGCAACTCCTGCTCGTTATTCTTGACCACATCCTCAATTGTCGGTTCTTTTTCATCCTTATCTTCAACTGCCCTTTCAACCTTTGCGGTCAGCACGGCATTGACGGCTTCATCATCGTCCAAGTCAATTCCTTCAAAAATAGGCTTGCTGTCTATAGTTTCAACTTCATTCTCATTATCTTCTTCCTCTTCATTCCTGTACTTATCTTCCAGTGACTGTATCGGGTCGGCATCGTCCACATTCATCAAGGCCTCTTCAATGTCACGCTTGATTGACTCGAACTTCGGTTCTATATTGCGGAGGATTACCTGTAGGATGTTGATGTCGTTGTTGGCTAGGAACGCACGGAAAGCATATTCGCTCTCAAACTCCTGCAAAAGGTTGAACTTGTATTCCTTGCGCAGACCCGAACAGTTGGGACAACCTTTACCTGCTAAATGATTATTAGGTGTTTGCCAGAACTCACCGTGTTCGGGGCATATAATGCAGACTTTAGTGGCAAAGTTTGTGTATTCAACCTTTGAATAATCATATTTATCATCATGTATCTTTTTTGACCTTTTTATAAACTCAGTCAATGTTAATTTTAGTGAATCTCTAATTTTTTGAGATTTACATTTCGGACAGCCTTGACCACTTAGATGTTTGTTAGGGCTTTGCCAAAACTCTCCATGAATAGGACAGATGATACAAACTTTAGTCTTAGTATCAACATATTCAACCTTTGAATAATCGTATTTGTCACCATGAATTTCTCTTGCTTTTTCAATAAATTCTTCCGTCGTCATATTTGCGTTTGGGGTAACACATTTTTTACAACAGTGTCCTTGAAGATGACTGCTTGGTGTTTGCCAAAATTTCCCATGCTTTGGGCAGATTATACAGACTTTGGTTTTAGTTGCATCAACATACTCAACTTTTGAGTAGTCATATTTTTCTCCGTGTATTTCCTTTGCCCTTTTAATAAATTCATCTTTTGTCATATTTTTGTTTGGAAACACACATTTAAGACACCCTTTACCAGCTAAATGAGCATCAGGTGTTTGCCAAAATTTCCCATGCTTTGGGCAGATTATACAGACTTTGGTTTTAGCATCCACATATTTAGTCTTTGAATAGTCATACTTGTTGTCGTGGACTTCTTTTGCCTTCGCTATAAATTCTTCGGTAGTCATATTTGCATTAGGACGGGCGCATTTAGGACAACCTGTTCCATTCATATGTGAATATGGCCGTTGTTTAAATTCACCATGTTCATGACAAATAATAGTTATAAAATCTTTTTGTAGATTAGAAACATTAACCCAATTAACTTTTGAATAGTCATACTTGTCTCCATGAATTTTCGTTGCTTTTGCTATAAATTCTTCTTTTGTCATATTTGCATTGGGATGGGAACATTTAGGACAACCTGATTTTCTGGATAAATGTTTATTGGGTGTTATCCAAAACTTACCATGCTCATGACAGATGATACATACTTTGGTTTTAGCATCCACATACTGTACCTTACTGTAGTCATACTTGTCGCCGTGAACTTCTCTTGCCTTACGGATAAATTCCTCCGTTGTCATTTTCTTTCCCATTTTATGTTAATTGAATATCTGTTTGATTGTTAATATTATTGAAAGAACACCACCAACCCAAGCCATAACATCCCTTAAAATCGTACTACAACCCTTATGGTGTAAATAAAGAATGAAACTGTTCGGTAGATTAGTACCTCTAATTCCAAGTTCGTGCGCACCATCTTTACTTTCAACGTTTATTGAACAATAGTAATGTCCATTAAACCAAAACCCAAATTGATTGTATTTGAAAAACCTAAACTTATCATTGCGCAAAGGTATTAGTTCTTCAATGAAATTACCATTCTCAAATATACACCCGTTTCTAATATAGGAGACTTTTTTTGTGTAACTGGGTACACCGCTTTTATTATTTAACCCATCATTAAATGACTGATTAATTTTATAAACCTTTATATTCATATTCTATTCTTCTTTTAAATAAAGTATATAACGGACGGACATTATTGAAATAATAATAACATCCATCCGTCAGTGAATTGATACTTATTCTATTACCTTTGAATAGTCATACTTGTTGCCATGTACCTCTCTTGCCCTTGCAATAAACTCCTCGGTGTTCATTGTTTGTTTTCTCTTACAACAAATTGGACATCCCCGACCAATTAAATGTGATGCAGGTTTTTGCCAAAATTCACCATGTTCGGGGCAAATAATACACACCTTACTCATATTATTGACATACTCGACCTTTGAATAGTCATACTTGTCACCGTGAACTTCTCTCGCTTTTGCAATGAATTCCTCGGTGTTCATCTTCTTATTTATATTTTCAGTGTAGAAACATTTAGGACAACCAAACCCAGTTAAGTGTTTATCAATTGTTTGATAGAATAAGCCATGTTTAGGACAAATAATTGGTATTTTTTCTGTTGAAATATATGGAAACTTTACCAATGAATAGTCATACTTATTACCATAAACCTTTTGGGCTTCAGTGATAAACATCTCCAACCTTTCGTTATCTACAAAACTTTGAAATTGGCGAATTACGTTATATAGCATTTTAACTACTTCGCTGTTTTCCATCGTTTTAGGAATAAAGAAACTCATTCGTGTTCCGATAGTACCATTTCCTTTAACGTCACTTTCATTTTTAAAACTAAACCCATCATAGGAAGTGGGCATTTCCTTTAAATCTAAAAATTTCATATTTATTTAATTTTTTAATACGACAAATCCGTTGCCGTTCGGGGGCTTGTCTTTAGCACCATTAATTAAGACGTTGCAAATTTAAACTAATATTTTGGTATTACAAAATATTTTCCGATTTTTTTTAACCACAACCACCCACTCCCCTCCACTTTTACGTAACTCATTGATACTCCGAGTGAAATAACAATGTACATCGTAAACCCTTGATTTTCAAGACGTCCGAGAATGCGGACGTGCGACAAGCCAGGTCGGGACAAGTCGCTGGGTATCAATCTCCTGGCTGTCAGCGTCATGCCCTGTAAGACGGCTGAAAATGTGAAAACCGACGGGGTCGGTTTGAACTAGCCTGTCCCTGACGGGGTTAACAAACTGTCCCCCGTCCAGTCCAGACCACCCTTGACAAAAAATTTCATGGGCAATATATTTTGGTGAAAAGTTTCGTCCTACCAGGGGGTGGTAAAAAAAGCGAGGGGTTTTATTAGGGTGGGCATTGGGTTATGTTTGTAAATAGTACTCAAATGAGTACAGGTATGTTTGGCGGGACGGGTGAGGGGGTAAAAAAAAAGCGTCCCGTCAGGATGGGGGATTTCTTGGCGGGACGCGGGGGGAAAGTTAAAGAAATATAAATAATATATGTGTAAATTTCGAGATTATCAAAATACAAATGTATAAAAAATTTTTCTTGAACCCATAGGGATTTTTTTGCTAACTTGCATTTTGTATAAAAAATCTGACTTTCTCGGCTATGAGTTTTGCCTCTGGCTGGGCGTCCTTATGTATTCTTCGGTAGAAGAAGTTGTCCCAGTGTTCGGGGAACCCGCACATGACTATTTGTGATTTGACGCCAAGCAGGAGTACTTCTCTTGCGTGTTGTGGCAGGACGCCGTTTCCGATGAGGTTGAAATAGTTTATCTCGGACTGTTTGAAAGCCTTTTCGTATAGTTTTACCAGTTGCTGTCGTTCCGAGTCGGTACCGTTTCCTGGCGGGACGTATGGTCGGATGAAAGTAATCTCGCTGTTGAATCGTCCTGCCGAGTAGTTGCAGAATCTGGTAGACTCCATGAGGGATGAGATGGTTGTATGTGTCTTGAATTCATCGCAGACGGAGCGTGTTGCGGTTATGAAGAACATCGGTCGTTGAATGTGATACTGTGTTGGTTCGGACCAGTATTTCAAGACGTCCTTCAAAGAATTGGCGTAACCTGACGAGACGGCTTCCTTTGCCGAGGGTGATGTTCCCTCCATAATTACGCGGTAGGTTGTCGTGACGTACAGTAGGTTGTCAGCCCAGATGTCGGTGCAGCGGGAGTATTTGTTGTTCTTGAAGAACTTTATGTATTGCGCTGTTTTGTTTCCGTATGGAATTGCCAGATAAACTGTTCCGAACTCCAGTGGTCTGAGGTGTCCTTTTTTAAGGAGAATGTTCTCGGCGAACTCCTTAGGTGTTAGTTTTGATGACTTTGTCTGATAGCATATCCATGCGGCGTCCTGCATAGCCTTGAACATTCCGTGTAATCCTGGCTCCTGTGTGTATTGTTTTACTTCAATGTCTGCTAGTTTCATTTCCTACTTGTCTCTTCTTAATGTTAGCATTGCAAATATAGTGATAATATTTTAAAGAAACAAGTATTTTTTTTATAAATTTTCTATGTAAATATTATCTACGAAAAGACGTATTTTAGATACGTAATATTTTTCTATAAAGTTGGTCTTGAAATTCCCATAGGGATTTCGGGAAAAGAGTGCATTTCGTAGAAAATGGGTTTTTAATAAAAAACGTCCCGTCAGGAGGGGGGATTCCTTGGCGGGACGTAAATACATATTTGATTAACAAAGCTTAAGTGTCTTTTTGTTTGTGCACCTTTCTGATTTGGATGAAACTGATAATGAATACCGCTAGGAGCACGGCGTCGAATATCAGTGTTATTGTGTAGAGCATGGCGTGGTCTGTATTGGGTTTTGTATTGAGGAATACCTCGTAGTTTATACAGGCGATTGCCAGGACTGGTATTATTAACTGGACGTAGTCCATTATCTTGTCGATAGTTTTCATTGTTCTGTTATAAATATGTACTCAAATGAGTACGTTGTTGTGTTAGTTGTTGAAACCTTTGATGAAATTGTTTATGTCGGGGGTGATGATGTATTCGGTTCCGTCATCGTTCTCGATTATATTATAATATTCGCCCTCAATATCGACTATCTGCTGTGATTCGACAGGATGTGCCTCACACGCCTCGACGACCCATCTGTGTGAACGGTACTTGTAGACGTCATTGTAATTTGTTGGATAAAAGTCATAGAACTCTTCGCATTTACCGATACGCTCGGCCTCGGTGGTTATCATATGGGCGAGTCCGTCGTCATACGAATCATTATGCTCCATTATGTCGGCGAGTTCCTTCATGTAGCGCATCTGGTCTACGGTATAGTGGAAGACGCCAATCTCTTTATTTATTACAACCTTCATAGTTTTTTGTTTTAAAAAGCCAGAGGGGAACTTGATTGTGCTCCCCTCTGGCAAAACATATTATTAACTAAAACAGATAATTATGGCCGTTATTTTAATAGTGCATAGGCTGACCAGCCGAGCGCAGCAATAATGACGAGTATGCCAAAGTATCCGATGCTGATTGACACGTTGAAAGGTTTCTTTATCATCTTTCTAGCGTTTCTCATCATCATTCCCGTGATTATCATGTATAGCAGTAGCAGACCCGATGAGGTGGAAGCGGTTGCTAGTGATATGTATTTCAGTATTTTTATCCACATAGTCAATTGATAATTTTCGGCAAATATAATAATAAGATTCCGTCCCGCCAAGGAAAACTTCAAATATTTTTAAGGGTTATTGTAGTTCTGCATGAATTGTCGCCAGTCGGACTGAAATCTGTTTGAGCAGGTCTTGTCAGCCATTATGTAGTAGGTTCTAGTATGTCTGTCGGTGTTAGCCGTGACGGGCATGTTTCTCCAGCCGAACCTTTCAAGTGTGAGCATCGCCTCCTGGCAGGACGGGTATATGCTGTCGCAGTGGATGTAGTCGCGCCAGTAGGAATCGGTGAGGTATTCCTTGTTGGGAATGATTCTCCAGCCTTGTTCGGTGCGGACGATTTCGCATGTGTACTTTCGTTTGCCGCTGTCCTGCTGGAAGTGGGTTAATATGTGCGACGTGTCGATGTAGTATGCTGACATTCCGAAGAAGATTAATATCAGGAATATAATTTTCCTTGTGCTCATAGTATTTTAGAAATTTGGTTTAAGTTTTAAGTGTTTTAGAACTTCTCTTAGTTCACTGTCTGTGTATCTCTCAGCGGTTTCCCTTGAGACGCAATTGTGGTTCATTGCGATTTCAACCGCTCTCTGTCTGTTTACCTTTGGTATTGTTCTATTGATTCTCATATGCTGTTTTCGTGTGTTAATATGTTGAATCTTCTATATTTCCGTTATTATTCAATGCAACGTACTCTTCCAATCCTCTATCGTCTGAGTATTCTTTCGGTGTCTCACAGATGACTTCTAAAAGATGAATACCACTCACATATTCCTTAAGTGCATTCATGCCGTCACGATATGCAGCAGTAGGCGTATGAAAATCTCGGCATTCCTCTTTAATATCCATTGGTTGCCAATTTTCGTCGGATGTTGATATTCTCCAATAGTATTTCATATTTTTCATTGTTTATCCTCTCCACTAATTAGTTGTACTCAAACGAGTACTGATGGTTAATACTTTTCTACCTCGTACTTGATAGTTTCTCCAAGTGCTCTGGCAAGTTTTCTGCATTTGAGGACATCTTCCCAATGGCAACCAGATGTTGCTTTATATTCAAAGCCGTTGTCTAAGAACCATCTAACAAGATATGTTTTTTTCATACTCTTCATACTATTTTAGTTTTTAGAAGTTATAATATTTCAAACCTATGTAGTTTGTCTTCGTTTTTTTCAAGGTCATAGACCTCCATTTTCCAAGTCTTCCTGAACTTGATACCGCAGTCGCCGACGTATACGCTCATTCTGTCGGGGTCTTCCTCGTTGACCATGATGTAGTCGTTGATGCTCCTGCCATATCCTGACGCGACGAGAGTTCCCTTTCTGTCGTATATGTCGAAGTAGTGTCTTGTAAGTTTGAACGTGTCCATTTTGGAATCACGCATTATTTTCTTAATCTCCTTGTATGTTTTCATGATGTTACCCTTTCAATTTAGTTTTACGTTTGATATTATACACTTTGATTTCTAGAGTAGCTGAATTACTTGCAAAGTTCTCTCACGATGTCGCCTCTTTCGTCAACCATATACATATCTCCGTTTTCGAATAGTACGATATGGTTGCCTGGCCACCCGACAGGATATTCTAAGCGTTCCTTCCAATCCTTGAACATGAACTTGCCGTTTTTGAAGAGAACATTGTACTTTCCGTCACTCTGTACAATAGCCATATTTTTGTGGTCACATAGACCGAACTCATTGGCATTGTCAAATAGATAGTTTGAAATGAACTTGTTGTTCGCACTATCGTAATATGCGTATTTTTTCCTGTCTTTCAGTTGTACGATGTGTATATCTTGTTTGTGGTCACTATGCCACTGGAACATCGTCTTCCATTTTGTACCGCTCGCTATGATTGCAAGTACTTCCTTATCTTTCTTTGTCAGTTTCTCCATAGTGTTGTGTTAAGTTATACATTGTACTCAAACGAGTACTATTCGTCCATATCTTCACAGACCAAATAGTCTTTAATACACTTCCAAACATACACCATAGATGTCGGTGTTGGTCATCTCGCAGACATCAAAGCATTCGTCCATAAGGCGGTTGAATAGCGGTGCCTCGTCAGCAGTGACGTTTCCCATATCCTCAGTGAACAAATCGTCAGGGTGGAAATTTAACTTCTTATCTTTGTAAAGATATTTAAAGAATTCTTTTACATCATCAAGAGATGTTATGTGTGTGCTGTTGTTAATATCCATATTTTGTTTCCTCCATTTTAGTTAGTCCTCATCATCGTCCTCGTCCTCCTCATCGGCGGCTTCCGCTTCCTCCTTTGAATCGTATGTCCAAAAGTCAAAGCCGATATATTCTTTTAATATTTCGTCTTCAAACCATACGAAGTCATTGACTTGGGTTTCGGTCGGGGTTTCGCCACAATCGCCAAAGTATTGTTCGATACACCCCCACAATTCGTCGGCAAGACCTATTTCATTAAGTCTGTTGTAAGTGTCCTTTGCTCCAGACCAGAAAGGAAATTCGTTTGCGCTGTCGTATTCCTTGATTATTTCCATAGTAGTATTTGTTTTAGTTAGACATTCTCTTTGTTACTTACATTACTATTTATACAAGTCATTTTCCAGTGTAGCTGAAATCGATGAGGGAATAAAATAAAAAAAGCCGATAGGAAAAATGGCAATCCCATCGGCTCAGGTTCATTTATCTAAGTTACGACAATTAGTCATAGAAGTATTGTATGTTAGTACAAATATCCTCATCGGGAAACTCTTCTAGAAACTTCTTATGAAGTTTGTTGGCAGTGTCAAAGGCAATATCAAGGTGTGACTTATTTTCAATAATAACGTCTTCCTCGTGAATAATCCTAATACTATGCACATCATTTTCGGGTATATATATGGTTATATGCACCTTTGTCGGATTGGGTTGTTTTGTTACTACGTCTGGCGATTCACCGCTTATCCTATTAGGGCAATTGACTGATGGCGTTGTTTCAAAGTCTTTGGTTATTGACCAAACAAACCAAAAGGCTACACCAACCAATATAGCACACAAGCTACAAATCATGACAGTTTCACCACAAAAAGGCGTGATTTTATCAACAAAGAATTTTACTCCTATACAAACCATGACAGCGCCGAAGGCCATTACGATTGCAAAAAATAATACTTTAAAAATTTTCAAAAATGTTTCCATAGTCAATATTTTTTTTAATGTTATACAAATTAATATAGTACTCAAACGAGTACATTTAATAAAAAAGTGGGGCGGCAGATTGGGGGAAATGCTTGCCACCCCGTGATATAAGTTAAACTAAATATGAGGGACAAATTATTCAAGGTAGTCAAAAAGTGCGACAAGTCTTTGTGTTTTCATGGTCTATTCCTCTTCATTAATTATTTTCATTGCTTTTTCATAGTCTTTTCTACCTTTGTCGGTTATCGGTATAATGAACGATTCTGCGTCCACTCCGTTGCATGAAAGGTCTTCGTGTATGATTTCGTCAACGCTTTCATTTTCGTAAGCAGTCGTGTCAAGGTCAATTCTCAACAAGTAGTACATGACACATTCAAGGTAAGGTTTGTTGTCTTGCTCGATGAGGTCAAACCATTCGTCAATGTTATTACTCATTGTGGAAATGAAACCGCTATATGATGTATGGTTTTGTACGATGTACTCTTTGAGTTCGTCATAATAGTCTCTCATCTTCTGTTTTACTCCGTCAAAGAACTTTTGCGGGTCGGGAATTGTTATCTTGCAACAAATCCTGTCGGTTGAGAAATTGTATTCTCTCGGTGAACTGATATGGTCAAATTCAAGGGAGAAAGTTTCACCGAATATTTCCTGGAGCATTTGGCAATAGTGGCTTGTATAGCCTTTGCCGACTGCATCAAAAAATTCCTTATGATTCAACTCAAAATCGTCAATATCAAGTTGAACACCCGTTTCACGTTTAACGTCTTCGACCCAATTGTATTCAGTGTTGCAGTTGTACCATATTGACTCATAGAAGCCGTTGAACTGCTGAATGAAATAGTCTCTTTTGATTGTAGTGTTTTCGCTTGTCATAACTTAGTCCTCCATTTTAGTTTAACGTTCTTACATTATACTTTATACACTTTGGTTTCCAGTGTAGCTGAACTTGATAAAAAAGCCGTCCACCCATAAGGCAAACGGCTAACCAATAAAAGTAAGTTATGAGAATTAACAAAGTTTTTCATTAAGTTCGTCATCGGTGCAATAGATGTAGTGTCTTGACATTATATCGCTGTCAATATAACACTCATCAACAAATTTGTCCTGCAAGTCGGATATATCCAATTCAACCGATACAATGTATTCCATTGCATATTCAAGGTATGGCAGACCCTCTTGTTCAATCACATGAGGTCTAACCCACTCATCTATGTTTTTTGACATCAGGGAAAACCAAGACTTACTGCTTGAATGGTTTGTTTCAATCATTGGTGCGATTTTCTCCTTATACCTCATTAGTTTTTCCCTTACAAGGTCGTAAAACTTATTCGGTTCGTCAATTAGTAAAGCGCACTCAATAACATCGGTTGCTCTTGAATAGTCATTTGGGGAGACGACTTTTTGAAAAACAAGCCGTATGTCTTCTCCGAAGACTTGTTGCAAAAGTTCGTTGAGGTATTGCGTATATGCAGTACCCAAGTCCTTTTTGAAATTGGAAAGGTCTAATTCAAAAAGATGCTCTTTCCGTCAAGGTTTATCCCAGTCAGGACGGAAAGGTCTTCAACGTAATCCGATATGGTTTGACTATTAAGGAATACCGAATCGTTCAGTCCCTTAAAACTTGCTATTTGATATGCGTGTTCCATACTATTAATGTTTAATTGTTTCTTACATTACTATTTATACTCCCTATTTTCCAGTGTAGCTGAAACTTACTCATCTTCCTCGTCTTCATTGGGGAAAGGAAAATCTGGCAAGTCCCCACCATGCAACCATTCATTGTAATGGTCTGCTATCGGGGCTGTTGCATACAACTCATCAGTAGTGCCGCCCCATTGTTCCCAACTCTCAAAGCATGAGGTTATGTGTATTGTTGTACCATTGTTAAGGGTTGCAATCACTTCTCTATCGGAAATCTTTCTACCCTTGCGTGTCCTAATTTTATCTACTTTGTACTTTGCCATAACTTAAAATTTTTTATTAGTTCTTACATTAATTATTATACACTTTGGTTTCCAGCGTAGCTGAAACTATGCATTCTTACCCATGTATTTAAGTATGTCTTGTGCGTTCTTATATCCACTTACAAACTCATCGTGTAGTGTTTTCTTTTGTGTGTGCGTTTGTTTCAACGGACTTACCAATTCCGCCCAATTATCATTGAAGTAGAATTTGTTACCAACACTATCAAACGTATAGGTACGAACATAGCCATACATTGCAGAATTTTCTTTGTAATATATGCCGACCATGAAATCATTTAATATTGTGGTTTCCAAAGGTGCGTTCAACTCTTTGATTGCCTTGTCAATAATTGAGTGCAATTCTTTGATATTCATTGTTAACGTCTTTGCGGTTGCTTCGTTAATTGTTTCCATAACGGTTAATGTTTTAGGTTGTTTATAAGCAATATTTTGCCGTATTTGATAGACATTTCGTCAAGGACTTTTTTGTCAGTTTCCGAAATTTCAACAACTTCCTCTACTTTTGGTTGAATATCATCATCAAACCTAACGACATCATCTTCAAGATGTTCGTTAAAGTATTCGTCACGTGCTTCCTCACTTTCAAATGTAGCAATGATTTTTCCGCCATTTCTCAAGTAAATATTTGCGTCTTTATAAGATTGTGGTTGAAGATGGTTAACATCAGCACCCTCTAAAACAATGTCTTCAATCCTTGTTGCATCATCACTTTCGTAAATAGTAACCCACGACATTTGTTTGTCCATATATGGATTAAATCTATCGGTTAAAATATAAAAATAATAGCAGAAATATTCATTATGTGCTACGTCAAGTTCCATATCTAATGGAATTGCATATTTTTCATCAATAACCTTACTGACATTAAGGCTATGATGAGTGAAATACATTTTTAAATGAAAATTACTTTTTTCAATATTCGTATTGATGGTTTTAAGTTTTAATTCCTTTACATCATTTGTTGGCGATATTATGTAGTAGTCTAATATTTTACCATACTTAACAACCCTTTCACCATTTGGCGCCTTTTCCGTAGGGGGCAATTCCCAATTATTATTCCCAATATAACGGATTTCGCAAATACGACCAGTTTCTTTGTTTTTAACAAGGAATTTGTCTCCCCTTACAAAATAACGATAGTCTTCCCATCTATTTTTGTAACCGCCCAAAATCGAATCAATCTTATTCATAACTTTTCCCTTTCTTATTTAGTTTAACGTTCTTACATTAGTATTTATACAAACTACTTTCCAGAGTAGCTGAAACCCTTGTACTCAAACGAGTACTATTATTAGTAATTGACGGCTTCCTCTCGTGTCATAAAGAAATGAATGCCGTGCGAACATTCGTGCCACCTATTATCGTCCCAAAAATCAGGGTACACTTCCCTACCGACTTTATATATAGTTCTGGTAAAAGTATTACTTATAACCTCAGTCAATCCACTATCGCTTCCGTCTATATACGTTATTGATAAAACTTTCGCATACTGGCATCGGCACTTTCTCGAAGTTGCAGAACTTCGTTTTGCTTCGGTAGGGATTTCAAGTTTCACAATGTACGTTCCCATTACCTTTTTGAAGGCAATGAACGAACCCTCTTCGGGGCATTGCAAATTAAAGAACGCTGTACCCGAATCATATCGTACATCAGTCAAAATAGCATTGTCTAAATTAGCACCGCATAAATTAACACCATACAACTTGGTTTTGGTCAAATCCGCATCTTTTAAATCTGCGTCAGTTAGATTACTCCAACTTAAATCAGCCAGAGTTAAGTTAGCGTGGTGTAAAACAATACTATACATATTTGTACCATACAACCTGGCTTCTCTTAAATCAGTATAACTCAAATTAGTGTGCTTTAGATTTGAAAATGATAAATCTGCGTGGGATAAATTTGCGTGGGATAAATCAAGTCCACTTAAATCAAGACGGGATAAATTTAAGTGGCTTAAATCAGCATCGCATAAATCAAGTCTCATAAATTCCCAACACTCACAATCCTCATTTAGCCAGTGCTGATGGTTTTCAAATGCTTTGTTAAACTCTTCTTGTGTATACTTTTCCATAATCTTTAATTTTATTGTTTCTTACATTACTATTTATACACCCTATTTTCCAGAGTAGCTGAACCTTGGTGGGACGGAAAATAAAAAAATCCCCGACACCGAACTTTTGTATTAGGGGGGTGTGGGGGATTACGTTAAACAATTAAATAGATGGAAAAGTTAATTTTTAAAATAATTTTCAATCATGGCATTGAGTTTGGTTCGGTTCGTAAACCTTGAACCCTCAATCGTGCCGAGTGATGTGCTTTCATAGTAGCCGCACCAATTTAACGACTTTTCAAAGTCAATAAATACTGCCGTAAATTTTACGCCCTTTGGTGTGGCGAACTTTGCCGATTTCAACAATAGCATGAACATATTTGGAATACTTGACTTGATTTCAGCACTGAATGTGTTGTTATCAAACTTTGCGTTTTCCAATATCATGCGTTTCGGCTTTATTTCCGAAAGTTTTTCAATTAGGGTGTTTCCGTCCCCATTTGAAAAAATAATCTTTATTTTGAACCATTTCGTGTTCTTTGGTTCTTTAATCTCGGTGTTTTTGGTCTTGTGTCTTCCCATAGTGGTTATTTTTTTTTATTGCCTTGTAATGCTTGTTTTACCGCTTCCATTGCAACTTCATAAACACTGTAGTTCATGCTTGCGTACCTTGCAGGGTCACTTACGTTGCGTATCTTCTTAATTGCCTCAAGTACAATGCCTTGTGCTTTTTCCTCAATTTGTTCTGCGTTCATAATATTTTACTTTTTAATTTAGTTTTCGTCTTCGTAGTAGGTCATTCCCATTTTGACTGCACAATTCTCCATTTCTCGCCAAAAAGCATCATCAACCTCATCTTTGTAGTATTGACTTTGCTCATCGAAATTGTATTGTTGCAATTCTGCACCGATATTTTCCGCCAGTGTTTTCATCTTTTCGTCATCAAAACCGTCTGTGTTCATCGGACACGGCATATCTTCGTAGTCACTTCTACTAATTGTGTAGTCCTTAAATCCTACCTTAAACTCTTTGTTCAAGTCTTTTTTACTATTAATCGTCTTTGTCATAGTTCTTAATTGTTTAACATCTTTCTACATTAACTATTATACACCCAATTTTCCAGAGTAGCTGAATACAATAAAAAAGCCGTCCACCAACAAGGTAAACGGTTTACTATTTGGTTAATCAACTTTGTCGGTAAATTCGGTTACTTCACACCAATTACCCCAACAATTACCTTCAAGGTATGGTCTACTACAACAAATATAACCTTTCCAAGTACGATATTCATAGATTCTCATCATGTGCCACCCTGCTTTTCTCAACTCAACGAATGCTTGCTTCATTTCAGCACCATTGAACTCAATGTCGTCTTTTTTGTGTGTCGGACTATCACTATCAGTAAATCCAACGCCCTTTCCTATGTGAACCCTAACATAGGTATGTTTACGTCTATATGCACCATCGGAACAAGGGTGGTATGTACTCCAACAATTTGGTGCCAGAAATGCTTCGCAGATTAATTGTACTACTTTTTCTCTAACTTCAATCGGTTCGTGCCATGTGTTTTGTTTAATGTCGATTGCCATAATCTTTCCTCCATTTAAGTTTAACGTTCTTACATTAACTATTATACACACCATTTTCCAGAGTAGCTGAAACCCTTGTACTCAAACGAGTACAATATAAGGGGAACGAACTCTTTAACAAGTCCGCCCCATTGGGTGTTGGTAAGTTTTAGTATTCGTCAAGACATTCTTTTTCGATTTCCTTGTAAGTGCGACCATCGTTTTGCAGTGCGGAGTAGATTTCCATTGCCAAACAACTGAGTTCATCGACATCAATTCTATCAGTCTCGTATTTGCCGCATTCGGCAATGCAAAGTTCAACGTTACCATATTCGTCAAGGTGAACATCAAACACATCGGAGATTGCATTTGGAGCATAATCGGGGGTAACAGAAACGCAAATGTCAAGTGTTTCCATGTTGATTGTGCCGTTTTCCTCGCAGAGTTCTTTGAGGTATGTAAGGCTTTCACTCCTCAACGTCCGTCCCAAGTCAATATACTGGCGCTTGGTTTCTACAAAGGCTGGTTCTCTCTTGATTTCACCCTTGTATAAGTTGCGGTAGTCCGCCTTGTTAAGTCCGCAGAAGGACTTGAGGTGCGTACAAGTCGTATTGCTCAAAACCTCATCAACGTCCTGAACATCAACAAGGGGGATAAGTTCACCCTTTGCGGTGCGTTCAATTATCGGTGTATCATACGACAAAAGAACTTCACTACCATTGCACTTTGTTTCAACAAATGCCTTACGATAAAACGACTTGCGACCATTGGTCGGCATTAATTCTCTTACATTGTTTTTCATGTCTATTCCCTTTCTTTTTTGTTTAACGTTCTTACATTACTATTTATACAACCTACTTTCCAAAGTAGCTGAATCTACATCTTCTCGAATAACAATTCAATGAATTTGCGGTTTATTGGTTGGTTATTAACATAACGATAACCATTTACATAATAAACGGATTGAAACGTAATTATTTTGCCTTTATTTTTATTTAGCATTTCTTTCAATATTTTATGCCACTCAGTTTTTGGCTTGGATTTCAAAAAATCAAGAATCACTTTTGCGGATTCCTCCCAATCAAAATAAACGGGCGTCCACGGATTACCGATTAAATCCGAATGTTTCATTATATACATACCTTTGCCAATCTTTTTTGGCTTATTCGGATTTTCCGATGCAACTATGTTAAGCAGTTCAGTATAAGCCTTGCCCAACTTCTCATCAAGCATTTTCGCTTGGTTTGCCAACTCTTCGATTTGCAAGTTAATGTCTTGTATTGTTTCCATGATATATTCTTTTAATTAGTGTACTCAAACGAGTACTATTATTCAGTACAATAATGTCTGTTTTCAAAATGAGCACCACGACCAAATAAACAACTTGTAATTTGTATTTCGCCAAGTTTTTGGTTGCCGTCTTCAATGGAATAATGATTGCAACATTTATCACAAGCCCACAATTTTTCAGCCTTATAATCTTTTGTATGATATTCTTTCGGCAGCCTTGCGTATGTCTTTGCACTCATACTATTGGTAGCACCATTGGAAAACCATAATGTTATGGCACCACACTTGCATTTGAATTTCTTTATCACTTTTAAATCGTTACTCATAATAAATTGTTTTTAATTAATACATTTTTGATACATTTTATATCGGTTTCTGTTAATGTTACTGGTTTGTCAAAGTGGCGAAAATGACCAACAAAGGTTCTCTTTAAAAATTCATCGTGGTTTTCACCTTCATCTTCATCTTCGCAAAGTAAATCATATTCTAACTGACCTGCGCCCCTAAAACAACCTCTTTTGCCTTTATTGACAATTCTTTTTAGCATTTCAATAATATTGACAATGCCACCATGTCCACAATTCTCCATATAGTCTATTCGTTTACACAATAAATCTTGCTCTTGTGTCATTTTAAAGTGTCTAAACATTTTATCAATGTTCCAATCCGTTAGTTGCGAATATCTTATTGTATGTAAGAATTTGCACCCATCAACTTTTTTGGGGACAGGTATATTCGGGTTGTGGGAATTTGCTTCAAGGAAATCCTTTTCAAGTTCCTTAATGAAATTTTTAATTGTTTTCTTTTTATTTTTCTGCGCTTCGTAAAGTGAATAAATGTCTGTTGGTTTCATAATTCGTTAACTCTTTGGTTTACATTATATATTATACAAATCATTTTCCAGAGTAGCTGAATCCGATTAGGTTGGGATATAAAAAAAGGCGGTTCGACAAAAAAACGCCATGAACCGCCTCAGGAGTAAAAATTATGAGTACTTAAATGTCTTCGCCATATTGTTTCAGCAATACACGACCTATGGCGTACTTTATGTCTCTATAAGTATAAACACCATGGTCTAAATCGCTTGTATCTTCCAAGTCTTCCCTAACATCATCAAAAATTAGGTTCATTAGCCTTTCAGCATAGTCCTTTGTTACGGACTCTTCAAGAATAGACGTAATGTTGTCTTTTAACTCGTCTGCTGCATACTCGTCAACAAACTCAATTTTTGCCTTTATTGTTTCCATGCCGCCGTTGTCCACAGACCCAATAACAACAACATGTCCCCTTGAAATTAGATACCCATCTTCATCTTTCCTTATATTAACCTCAAAAGCCTTTGTTTCGTCAAGCGGGGTAATAAAGTAAGCGTATTGCTCGTCAGGCCAATTCCTTGCCAAATTCTCAACCCTGCATTCACGCTTGTATTCTTTTCCGTCATAGTTGAATGTTGCTACAATCTTCATAACTTAATTCTTTTATTGGTTTTACATTCTATCTTATACATTCTATCTTATACACCCTATTTTCCAGGGTAGCTGAATGCATTGTACTCAAACGAGTACTAATAAAAAACGTCACCCAAATTTCCGCTTCGCAGCAGGTGAAACAGTGACGTAGTTTCTTTGGTCTATGAATAAAACATTGAGACCACTGTTGGGGTCGAACCAACAAGGGAGGCATACCATGGAGGTTTAGTCCTCGTTATGTGCCGTTTACCGACACTTCCTCAGCAGTTTCAGGAACTCGTCCATCCTCTGCTTTCTTTACCTAATTTGAATAAGTGGTCAAATCTATTAAATATTTATAAATGTTGCTACTATTGGATTCGAACCAATGTATGGGATTTATAACACTATCTTTATCAGTATACCCACAGGGCGTCCCGAAATAAATTCTACTGCGTCCTTGCTTGCCAAACTTGCATAAGTAGCATAAAAATTTGCTATCCGAAATGTCCGCTTCACAGCAGGTGAAACTAATAGCAAGGTTTCTTTGAAGTTTAATCGTTAATAATCGAAAGTTCTTATTCTGCCCTCAATAACTCCAAAATTTCGTTGAGGTCATTTTCGGGTATTGGTCTATACAACCACGCAGTACCATATTTGTAAGGCTTGCCGTTCAATTCAACAACGTCAAGACCATACTTTTTCAACAAATTCAATTCCTTAGTATAGAAGCCGTCCTCTTCGTTTATTTCGGCTTTATGTTCATTAATACATTTCATTTGTTCGGGAGTGCCTGCGTTTAAGTCGTTCAAATGATACTGATGCCAAAATTTCAATATCTTTTGAAATGTCTTGTTACTTTTTAATAACGGATATTCGTTAAGTTCGTCAAGACATTGACCACCTAATACTATGTCGGTGTTTTTTGAGTTCCAAACATCACCGCTTGCACTGAAAACTGGCTCGGTCTTGTTTCCGTTTTTATATTCTATTGAAAAGTTAATAGTTACTCGGTTGATGAGTCTGCCGCAACCATTAACATCTATTTTGCCAAATTCAATACGTTTTTCAATCTTGTTTTCGTTTTCGGTCTTCCAAATAGTCTTTTCCATGATGATTAAGTTTTATTGGTTTTACATTACTATTTATACACCTCGTTTTCCAGAGTAGCTGAAATCGATGAGGGTATAAAATAAAAAAAGCCGTCCACCAACAAGGTAAACGGCAATCAAAACCAATCTATTATGAAAACTCAAACACCAAAATCAATCAGTCGTCCTTATAAAATATTTAAGGTCTTCACCTTTCAAATTGTCGCAGGCATAAGCATCGGCTTGTTTCCAAAGGTTGTCATAAACCTTTGCAAGTTCAAGATTCCCACACTCATAATAGTACCAAAGTTTTAAGTTCAACACCATAACCAATTCAGTCAGGTATTCAGCATTCCCTTTCCACTCATTGAACGCTCTATTATAAGTGTCTTTTATTGACTTAACACCAAAGGGGTCGGCAATGGAAAAGTCATTCCAAAACGTTGTCTTAGGCTTGTAGCCTGTTTGTTTAGAGTGTATTTCAAAGTAATTCATATTCGCAAATTCTAGGTTTGTTTTTTCGCACACTGCAAACTTCGCACTTTATTTCAAGTTCACGACCAGTAAGACCATCGTATTTTTTTAATTCATTTTCTGCTTCGTCTAGATTGTCATAAAATGGACTTAATGGTTTGTCAAACCAAAATTCCTCACAAGAATCGTCCGAACACCATATTTCAATTCGATATATTTTATTTCCCATATTTTTTATTTATGTTACATTACACTTTATACAACCTACTTTCCAGAGTAGCTGAATCCCGTCCGACAAAAAAACACCACACAGAATAAGAACGATTTTAAAGTACTTTTTAGGCACTTTTTTTATTTTATTGTAAAACTATCGGTAAAAACATTATATCCCCTAAAATACCCCCTATTTGACCCCCTATACACCCCCTCCCTACATACCCCTCCCCTACGTAACCCCTTACTCATACCCCCCCTTTTTCAAGGTCTTTTGGGGGCGCACGGTTGCCCAGCCGAAAGTCTGAAAAAAATTTTCAGAAAAAAAATTTTCCAAAAAAATTCGGGTCGTCCCGTCAGGGAACGCGCCTTCCATATTGTGGATGTACTTGTCGTCCCGTCCAGGTTGTGCGTATCCCCAAATGGGGTTTTCGGTTTGAAAAGCCCCATGGCTACGCATTAGTCAAAAGTCTTTGTCAAAAAAATTTTACAAAAAAATTTTGTCAAATAAAAAATATGGACTATGTTTGCCGTGAAATTTATACAAAAATTTCTCTTTTAATAAATTAATGAAAGGAATTATATGAAATTTAGAGTTAAGAGTGTTTCGAGAGTCCTGCAAGGTCCTGGAGGTATAAAGATGTCGGGTGACTGTTTTGTTCCGCAAGTGAGGCATTTTCTATTTTGGAAGGATATTCTTTTAAGTGTTACGCACTTATACAAGGATACGGACGAAATAAAATTCCATGAGGTGTGGCATTCTGAATCCGACGACAGGTACCATACAAGAGAATATGCTGAGTTCATCATAAAGAAATATAAGGAGTACTTGGAATTCTCGAAGAAATATGCGGTAGTGAAAATAATATAGTTGCTTTATGATATTCAGCTACGCTGGAAAATGTATATGATAATATATGAAAAAGAAAGAAGTAACAACCATGAAGAGATTTAAGGATTTAAAAGTTGGGGATAAGATATATAAGTTTAACCCAGACACTTATGAGATTACGTGGAAGGTAATTACCGACATTAATACTGACTGGGGGTGGGGCGAACATGTATATGTATTTGCGTTTGATGGAAAGTTTGGCCGAGCACAACTGAATCGTGATTTTTTCCGTCTGGAAGACTGGGAGGCTAATAAAAGTGTGATTGATGATGGATGGGCGATTGCCGATATTAATGCATTTCTTCAATATTACAAGTCGGACTTTGAAGAAATGAAGAGGTCGTATATGGAAAATGTCAAACACTATGAAAAGTCAATCAATATTTTATCCGAGTATATAAGGGAAAATAATCTATTAGAAGAAGAAATTGAGAAATAATAATATAGTAAAGGAGAATGTATATATGACAAAGGAAGAGGTAAGGATATTAAAGGATGTGTTATTGGACATCTATGAATTTCTTGACAGGTTTGTTGAGTGTTACAAGGATGACGAGCCTATCGAATCAGGGGAGAAGACTGACGCCCAGAGATTTGCCGAAAAACTTCCTGTATTAAAAAAGTTTCTTGAGACAAAAGACCCATTCACAATTAAGAAACCACCTATAATAAAATTGGAGGAAAATAAAATAGAAAATCCGAATGTACAGGAGTTTCTTGAATGCATGTTTGGGTGTGATGATGAAACAAAGAAGACAATAGAGAATCATTTGTATGCTATTGCCAAATATGCAAGGGAAAGTGTTAATCCTAATTATAGGTATTGTGTGATAGACGGTGATATTTCCGAATGTTATCTTACTGATGATATAGGTGTTGCTATGGAGTTTGCCGCTAAAAAGTCAAAAGCATATCATGACTGGCGTGTTCTTAGTATCAGTAAGTGTAAAGATGGCTCGTGGCGTACCTTTGTGGAAGGGTGGTGTGATGACGGACACTATTATGAACGAAAGGGTGAGGAATTTCTACATTTTGATTATATATCACAGAGAGCTTTAGTAGTTAAAAAGATATAAAATACAAGTCAATTATGAGCGAAGAAGTGAAACTACATAAAATGAAATTTAAAAGATTTACACTTGTTCTGACCAAAACAGAATTGAATAAATTATATGCATTGGTGAACGAACATAAAAAAAGAGAAGTGCCAATCCATATACGTCATCAATTAACTGAGTTATATCATATGGCAAATAATATTCCTATTAATGGTGGTGGTGCATAACTACAATAATAATAAAAATAATTAATTATGAATGAAGAATACAAACAATTACTAATCACGGACTTGTGTGGTAGGTTGCCATATGGGGTTATTTTCCAGTTCGGAGGCAAGGAGTATCATCTGCTTGAAAATATCAACTATTCGAAGGATGACGGCTTCGTTCTGCTCAATGGACTTCCGTTCTCCGATTGCAAGCCCTATCTCCGTCCGTTAAATACCATAACAAAATCGGAAATTGCCGCTGCGATTAAGTATATTTGTGATACTGATAATGTCGTATGGAGTAGTGGAACAGATGGTGTAGGATTCTATTTCTATAAATCGGATGGAATTAAACGCCGATTTGATGAGTTTAATTTTAAACTGGGATGTTACGGGTCCAAAAATATTGATTGGCTTAATGAACACCATTTTGACTATCGTGGCTTAATTGAGAAAGGGTTGGCATTGGAAGCACCCGAAGGAATGTATAAAAATTAAGGTGAAATATTATAAAAAATTAATTTATGAAACTTATTAGTTATATGTACAGTTACAGCGGTGATAGTGGATTTCGTCCATCTAATCGCGAGGAATGGAATTGCATTGAGAGACATCTTTATTTCGATGCTGAAAAATGGACTATGGAGAAAATTTACGATACGATAAAAATTTTGTACCGTAAATACGAGAGTTTTGGGCATACTTGGACTTTGGACGATGTTATGGACCATATAGATGGTGCTATGTTTCCATTTATCAATGAAACTGATGGAGTATACATTGATAAGAAGTATTTCTTGGAATCTATTAAGGAAGAAAAACAAATTGACCCAAAAGAACATGAAATTATTTCATGGGAACTTAATGATAAAATATATAATTACGATTATCGCAAATGACAAAAGAAGAAAAGAAACTATTATTGAAAGACCTTTGTGCGAGATTGCCTTATCATAACACCAAGTGCTATAACCGTAGCACCGAAGAGGATTTCACACTGACCGATGTATCAGACACGGACACCGATTATCCTACTTTTGATTATGGATATTGCGATATTGAATATATACAGCCTTATCTCCGACCGATGAGTGATATGACGGAGGAAGAAAGCGAGGACTTTGAAAGGACTCTTCAGTACACGCAATGCACACTGGAATCATATGACTGGTTGAATGAACACCATTTTGACTATCGTGGCTTAATTGAAAAGGGATTAGCATTGCCAGCGCCCAAAGGAATGTATAAAATTAAATAATAAATGATTTTAACGAATGGAAAGACTGGTAAACGTTAAATGCGACGAGTGGATGCGCAAGCACTCGAAGGACGCAAATCCGAATGATGGTGGTGTCGAGGCATGTAAGGATTTCGACTTGAAGACGATTGATGATTTTGATTATTAACTATTAAACTATATGACAACACAAGAACTTAATACATTAGAGGCTTTGCTTAAGAAGGCTAAAGCAGAAGACCAATTGAGGGTCTATAGTGAAGAGGATTGTACTTGCTGGGTAGAATACATCTACGCAGATAATAATACACTGTTTATCGAAGTTAAAAATAACTGGTAAAAAAATATGAATGAAAATTTAGAAAAATTAAATGAAGGTTTTGAGTTGGATAGAAGAGACTCAGATACATTAAATGATGCAAACAAATTTGTAGCATTATACAGTGCAGAAAGGTGTTACTCACTTATTGAAGATATGATAGCAGATTGTGATACACTTGCAATGAGACTTTGGAAAACATTAGAAGATTTTACTGAAGAAGATTTGGGTAGATTAATTCAACTTAAATCAATGAGAACATATCTTTGTAATCTTTCACAGAGGTATGAACATAGTAAAAAGATGTGGAACGTATCTGAAGAAGAAATTAAAAAAGTACAAGAATATCTTAATAAATATTAATATAATTGACCTATGAGCAACGAAGACAAACAACTACTACTCACGGATTTGTATGGTAGGTTGCCGTACAAAGTTAAATGTGATATAATAGACCTATGTGCTGAGAATGATAATTTGAATAAAACACCATTGTGTACATACTACCTCCTTGAATTTGAGAATGGTAACGCAGAGGTAAAACCTTATCTCCGCCCGATGTCAAGTATGACTAAGGAAGAAAAGAATGCATTTCACAAATTAGTAATAATGTTTAATGAGTATGAATTGTTTTACTATCATTCTCAAATTCTACACAGAAATGAGTATGAACATCTTTTTATATCCATATCAAAACTTTTAGATTGGCTCAATGCACATCATTTCGACTGGCGCGGGTTGATTGAAATGGGTCTTGCGCTGAAGGCACCCGAAGGAATGTATAATAATTAAATTTTTACAATATGATAAAATTGCCTGAAAATATGTTTGCAGTAAAATACTGCAAGACAGACGAAGAAGTCTGTGAGTTCCTGACGGAACAAGCTAAAAAATACAATTTGAACGTTGTTGTGCATTGGTTGGTTCCATATGAGGACGGAATAAAAGTTTTTTATAAAAATTTTATATAAAGGATATTTGACTATGACAAGACAAGAATTAGATACCTTAGTAGAACTTCTTGAGAAGGCTAAAAATGAAAAGGCATTGAATATCTATAATGAAAATGATGACTGGTGTGGAGCGCCTGTTATTTATTGGAAAGATGATACGGTTTTTATAGAATGTTTGTTTTAAATACAATATAATATACGAACATGGAAGATAAAGAGAATGCAATAATAATACACGGAGTTAAACATGTATTGGTTAATGATAAGGATTGGAAATGTACCGATTGCTCACTGGCTAATTTATGTAATAATACTTTATGTTTGCATATGTTTAAACAATCACATAAACATTTTGAAATCAAGGAGGATTAACTATGAATAAGGAAGACAAACAACTACTACTCACGGATTTGTGCGGTAGATTGTTGCATGGTGTAAAATGTGCTGGGTGGATGAACATTCCTAATGATGAAGATATAGATAAAGTATATCCGTATATTGATGGTGAGTATATAGATGGAATTACTGAGAATAGAATACGCATACAAGGAACTTGGATTAAAAGTGAATTTGTTAGACCCTATCTCCGTCCGATGAACACAATGACGGAGGAAGAAATGGGAAATTTAGAAAAGTATCTCGGAAAGAAATATGATTTTCGTTTTACTGAAAGCCAATCTTTCATTTATATAGATTGGCTCAATGCTCATCACTTTGACTACAGAGGTTTGATTGAAAAAGGTTTGGCATTGCCAGCGCCCAAAGGAATGTACAATTTTAAATAATTATAACTATGACTCCCGAAAGAAAATATCTTGATGATTTTGAAATGAGCTTACTTAAAAAGTATGGTATCAAAATTCTTAAAAAGAAGTATGATATTGCCGACTTGCTGTCTATGTTACCAAAGACATGGCAAGAAGAAGATTTTGAATTTGGGCACAAAACAGTTCAGAACTACGGATTGAATATTGAATTTAATGGCTATGATTGGACATGCACTACACCTGTTTGGGTTTATGGCGGAGCGTGTGTTAAAACTGCGGACAATAAAGCATATGGTGATACTGTGCTTCGATGTCTTCTTAATGCGGTTTTAAGACTTGCAAAAAATTCGATAGCAAGAAATTATTTAAGCAAGACTTATGTGATAGAAAATTTTAGATACAAAAATGAAGATTAATATATTAGCGTTATGGTTTACGGATTAACAAAAGAACATTTAACAGAAGATGACCTTAAAGTATTGAAAGCACCAGAAGGAATGTACAAAAATTAAATAATAATTAATTATGAACGAAGAAGATAAACGACTTTTATTCCAAGACCTTTGCGCAAGGTTGCCGTATGGCGTGATTTGTAGTGGTATATGTAAAGATTTTGATGTTAACAAAGATGAATATGTTGACAAAGAAGTCTCAGGCATATTGACTGACTTGCACAGTTACAAGTGTTGTTATGGTCATGTCGGATTAATGAACCAGTGTGATATAGAAACCATCAAGCCATATCTCCGTCCGATGTCAAGCATGACGGAGAAAGAAATGAGCGAATTGAGGCAGTGGGGATGTTTATGTATGTATAATGATAACACTGTACAAGATGTTGGTGTATATGGTGCTATTCATAGTATTCCCGTTATAGATTGGCTCAACGCTCATCGCTTTGATTACAGAGGTTTGATTGAGAAGGGTCTGGCGTTGCCCGCACCCGAAGGAATGTATAAACACGAATAATATAAACGCGAATAATAAATGAATTCTGACAAATGGATAGAATTTTATGGAAGACCGTGTTATAACAAGGATTACAAGTTCTGTTATTACAAAGGAAAATTAAATAACAGATACGGACTTAAAAATGGATGGTATCTCTGTTGTGTTGGTGGAAGGCATCATACATTTGTTTTCGGATTCGGTACTGGACCAATTCGATATGTAAGTGAAGGAGGTTTTGAGCATCATTATTCTAAACATATATATGTGACGAATACTGATTTTAAACGCAAGTTCAGAGTTGTTGATTTTGACGAAGAATTGCATACCATCAGTGATGTTGAGAGAAAATATCCCGACGGAACTATAAAATAGAATAACGGTATCTAAATGTATAACATAAAATAATATCAATTATGACTATAGAAGATAAAGTAAAGGAATTTAAGAAATGGTTGTATAAAAAGCAATCCGATTGGGAATGGGACGGTATGGTTGAAGAACTTGTCGGTTTGAACGAAGCGATAAGAAAAATGGAGGAACTTGAATTATGACAGCAAATGATGCGCGAAAACAAACCGAACAAGGGAGTTTGACTTATTTGGCATCAAGTTATCCTGATGACATATATAAACTTATAGACAAATCGTCCAAAGGCGGATTTAATTCATGTGATTGGTTCTTCGATGAAAATGACGAACATTTTTGAAGACGATAGTGATTTATTGAGAATTTCTTGGTAAGAAAAATAGATATGACTGAAGAAGAAATAGATGAAATAAATAGAGAGTATGAAGCACAGTTAAAAGAAGACTATGAAGAATATATTAAAGAAATACTCGTAGGAATAGAATTGTTTAATAAAAATAACTATGACACAAGAAGAAAAAGAACTATTACTCACTGACTTGTACGCAAGGTTGCCGTATGGGGTAAAAATATTCGATGAAGAATATGGGCAAGACAAATTACTTACGATATTATCTGTTGTATTTTATCCAATAGAAAATATAAAGCCATACCTCCGCCCGATGTCGAGCATGACTTTTGAAGAACGTAGTTTCTGCTTGAAAAGAGGTACTATTGGATATGACGAAAATGATAAAATTTTTGATGTTTATCCGTATGGATTGGAGAAAACAATGGAAGTGATAGATTTTCTAAATGCACACCACTTCGACTATCGTGGCCTGATTAAAAGGGGACTTGCTCTGGAAGCACCTGAAGGAATGTATAACATTAAATAATAATTAACTATGACCGACGAAGATAAAAAATTATTACTCACGGACTTGTGTGGTAGGTTACCGTATGGCCTTAAAGTAAAGGTTACAGATGTTGACGGATTTACTTTTGAAGGAGAATTGCGTATAATTAGTAAAGGTTGGTGTAAATTACATATTTCTGACCCAAAGAAAAAAGCAAGAGTTAAAAACAAAGTCATACCATTAAACTATATCAAACCATACCTCCGTCCGATGTCAAGTATGACGAAGGAGGAAGAAGCCATTTACACAAATTATCAAATTGTAGTCAGGGGTTTGGGAATTGTGTTTGAATACAATTTAGATTTTGTTACTGAATGGTTAAACTCCCACCACCTTGATTGGCGTCACTTAATTCAAAAAGGTCTGGCATTGGAAGCACCAGAAGGAATGTACAAAAATTAAATAATAATTAATTATGACACGAGAAGAGTTTATTGAACAATTCAAACAAATGGTTATTGGCGGCGTGTATTATAATATGCCAAAAGATTACCGTAAAAGCGATGAATACAACAGTAAGACTATAGACGAAAAATATAGGCAAGCACTTGACCATTCTTCCATAGGAAAAGTTCTTGAAGACATAATGGCAGAGTATTATTATAACAAAATTAATGAATACGAAAAAATCTTAGGTTATTAGATGCTATGACGGAACATGATAAACAATTAATTATCAAAGAATTATTCTCTCGTCTTCCTTATGGAATTATGATAAACGACGTGGAGGGAGAAGTGTACGAAATTAACATAGAGACTGCCCATTTAGAACATTTGGCAGAGCAAGTAAAGGCAGGTGTAGTCGAAATATACCTCCGCCCGATGAGCGATATGACGGAGGAGGAAGATGAACTATGTGATGAGGCATATAGGAAAAGTATTGCGACATACATTGATTTCCTTAACTCCCACTACCTCGACTGGCGCGGATTAATTGAAAAGGGTTTGGCTCTTGAGGCAAAGGAAGGTATGTATCAAATTACATATGAAAAAAAATAGAAAAAAATTTGTTTGAAAGAAAAATTTGAATTATATTTGTGTTGTTTTTTAAAAAAAAATTGAATATGGAAGAAAAAAACGTAATTGAACAGATGATTTGCTATTTAAGTACACCAATAGCAAAAAAGAAAGGTGTTACAATTTCACCTGAAGATTGTGAAATTTGGGTTGATGAGTTGAAAAAATACACTTTAACACCTCAGGTAGCCGATTTTTTAGCATGGCTAAACGCTCGTTCATTAACCTCTGGTGTTCGTGGTGAAAATGATTGCTATCATTATTTCAATGAAGTAATCGCTGAATTCAAACAAAGATTCAACATTGGTAATTAATTTAACCAAATCAGTTTATGGAATATAGAGGTCACGAAATAAGTGAAGAGATTGTATGGTTCGATAAGAAAATTGCCTATACTGAGTTTGAAAGCAATCCTTGCTATTTGGAAGTCAAAGACCTTCAAAATATAATTAATGAATACGAAAAGTTGTGCACTAAACTTGATAGTTCTAGCGTTAAATATAGAAATTTGAAGATTGAATTAGATGCGGCAGAAGACTATTGTAGTGATGACTACCCTCAATATAATAGTAAAGGCTTTGTAGACATCAACTTCACATGGCAAGAACCAGAGTCAGATGAAAAGCGAGAAAAGAGAATAGCCTCAGAAAAGGCTAAAATAGACAAAGAGATTGAGGCTACTGAAAGACGTGCTCAAAAAGTTCAAGAAGAGAAAAAGCAGAAAGAAAATGAAGCTATTGACCTTTTAAAAGAACTTGGTTATAAAATTGAAAAGAAGTAGAATATGGTAAATTGGATTAAATGCGAAGAAAATACGCCAAAAGATGAACGTTTTTATTTATGTTGGTGCTCTAATGATTCATTTGGTTTAGGATTTTACACCAATCGTTTAGGTAAAGAGTATAATGGAGAGCATCGGTGGGTAATTGGAGATGAAGTAGATGAAAATGTTATAGCGTGGGCTGACTTTAATAGATATAGATAATAAAGTTGAAAAATAGTAGAATATGGAAAAATACAGTAAAATAGAGGTGAATGACTTGATAAACGCAACCTTATATGCAGTAGCTAAACTATCAAGGCATAAATATTGGAATAGAATGCTCTGGCTTAAATTAGGAGAATGGGATGAGAATGATAAACCTGATGTACAAAATGCTTTTGTATTGAAGTGTATTTATGAAGAAACTCATATACCAATCTCACCAGTAGGTATGAGTTGGGGCTATATAAGTAGTGAAGAACTAGCAAAAAAGTACTTTGAGCGATATGATAGAATTTGGAAAGATTATATTGAATGGTGTAATGAACAAAGATAAAAAATTTTAAATATGACAGTTAAAGGGACAAAGGTATGAAATTCTATCATGGCACTTCAGAAGAAAATTGGGAAAAAATCAAAAAAGAGGGCATTCTATACGGTAGAAGGTATGTTCTAAACAATGATGGCACCATACATCATGAAGTTGATAGATGTACATATCTCGCGATAGATAAGCAAGAAGCAGAATGTTATGGAAAAGTGGTTCTTGAAGTAGATTATAACCCGTTAAATTCAAAATATAATAACTATAAAGATGGGTGTTGGCAGGTTAGGGTTTATGAGCCAATTCCATTATCGCAGATAAATGTGTGTTTATAAAATAGAAGTAATCAACTTGAAATAATAAAAAAAAACAAAAATTACAATGAAATACGATGAATATATGGATAAAGAATGCATTCCTATCTGTGATGCATTAAATGAATTACCAGATGTAAGAACATTTGAGTCTTGCTGTGGGCATCTGAAAAGAAGATATGTTGTATATCTTTATACAGACAACCCATATTCAATGGCTGTCATTGCAAGGTCATTGGATGGAAGGTATCTACCCACAAAATCACTTTGGAAGGTGACGATTGAAACAATAGATGTTGAAAGAACACCTCAGTTCTGTGTTGGCATATATTCGGAAGATGTGTTTAAAGATTATGACACAATGATGCACGATGTTAATGAAGTAGCTGACTCAATAAGATATTGGGCGCAACCAGAGTTCTATGAACACTTCAAGTTTAATAGGTATAACGAATAAAAATAAAATTTTTTAAATATGAATGTTAAAGAGACAAAGGAAGCATTGAACAATTTGGTTCAGGAATTGAATAAATACAGTGACGATACACCCATGGTGGTATATGTGAATGATGCCTGGGGTCATAAATTATATTCAACAAGTTTAAATTATTTTAAAATTTCAGCAGATAGTGTGGAGTCGCACGTCTATTTGGATATACGTTAATATATAAAACTATGGATAGAAAAGAATTTTATGATGTGCTTGAAGACATTTATACTTTACCTGAATATGATAAGAAGATAGGTTTGTTTAAGGAATTGTTATTATCTTTCAGTAAAGAAACAACGATTGAAGAATTGATAACAAAATTTGAAAATGATAAGTTTGAAGTTCAGAAACGAATCTATTTAACGCTTGGTGTTCCTCTTAAATACGGGTTGCTCGATGAATAATCAAACTATAAAATTGATTGGATAATATAAAATAATTAATAGAATAGATTATGTCAATAATGAATGATGAATGCGCAAGATGTAAGCATCTTTCCATCTGTGGAGAAAATGACCATGGTTCGTGGGGGTGTGTCGGTACGATGATGACGGCAGAAACAGATGAAAGGAATATTAAAGAAAAAGAAAATACTATTACTAGGGAAGAAGAACGAAAAAAATTGATTGACGAAAGAATTAAAAATTGTCCCTGGAGATGTGACAATAATGGATGTACTTGTTATTCAGGCATTATACTATTGTGTGAGGGGGCTTGTGCTTGGGTTGTCGATTACTTGAAAGAAAAAGACAATTTGAAAAATGACAAATGAACATTTTTAATTGGTAATAAAAAGGGAGGCGTTTATTTCAACGTCTCCTTTTTTTATAGTTTTAGTCTATTTATAATTTTTTCTATTACCGATTGTGCATTACATGTAGGGTCATCTGATTTATAAATATGACCTTTATATAATCCATCATCGGAAGGTATTTCATAATATGAATCTTCACTTTGTACAGAAACGATATAAGCGGTTTGCTCTGCATTCATATCCACAATATATCCATTTTTGGCATTTGTAGGAAATGTATCTTCTTCAGAAGTGTTATTTTCATTGGCGGCAAAGAAATGGACTGCGTCTCCAATTTTATATTTCATAATCGTTTTATTTTTTGAATAATTATATTACATTTAATATGTCATTCTTATCGGGATATTTAATATGTTGCTTTAGACCTAATACTTTACGTACTTCTATTGAAGCTTGAACTGCTTTTTCATAATCATCAAAGAATGCCCAATTTTCTAGCCCATACTCTATTTGTTCCTTTCTTAAATTATGAGGATAAAATGCTAAATGCTCTGGTAAATAGTCAAATTCTCTCAAGTACCATAAATTTCCCCACTTTTGGACAAACTTTTTAGGATTGTTTCTCGGTGTCATAAGTTTAAGTGTTTTTTTATATTACATCTATTGATATTATATCCAATTTTTTAAATTGCTTCTCTCCATTCTCATCAGTCTCATATTCGCATATCAATCTTGGAGCAAATTTTAATTCGGCACCAGATTCTACACAAGATTGCAAAAATTTTCCATCCGCAGTGTCAAGAAGTTCGACATCAAACATAAGGTTTCCATCATCAAACTCTATATCATCAATTCGATGAGATATGTGACCGATTTGAATATAAGGCTCTGCATTGTGTTCAAAATTCAGTGTGCCAAGCATATTAGACTTTTTATATTCTTTAATCGCTTCCATCATAACAGATTCTGGACACTTTGTTTTAAATTCATATTTTACATTTTCGATTTTCATAATATTAAATTTTATATAAACATTTCAACTAAAACGAAGAGAAACTTCTTCACTCTATTATTTTATTTCTCCAAATCCATTCTTTATGACTTTCTTACAGGCCTCCTTAAACAACCTAAAGAACTCCTCCTTTGAAATCTCTTCCCTGATTTTATTAATGTCAAGGCTTTCATTTACGTTCTTGTGTACTCGCATCCCATTTATACCACCACCCCCGATAGTGGTGTAAAACTCATCACATACCTGATAAGGTCCATTTATATCTTTAATGAAGATGTATACACCATCGGCATAACAGAAATACTTTCCTACCTTTTCTTGCAAGATTTCTTGACGTTGCAGTTTGTCCAACTCCTCATCCAGTGAGTCGATATTTGCATTGATGCTATTCATAATAGTTGGAAAATTTAATATTATCCTAACATCGCCACGAAGTGCCTTTAAGTCTTCAATCTTCTTTTGAATTTTTTCTTTCTTCTCATCAAGTTCTATTTGACGCTGGGACTTACGAGCAGATTCTTCTACATCAAAATCCTTCCAGTAGTCTTTCATTATTTTATCTCTATTACTCATTGTTATTTCTCATTTGTTTTAATTTTTCAGCAAAAATAATAATTAATCTTCTAACCACAAAATTTCTTCGTTAAAAATTTCATCAAAATTATAACCAGTAAATTCAATAGCATGTTGGAGTTCGTGTAAATAACCTAATGCAGTATTCACAACTAGTTCACTACCGACAAAAATTCTCGTTCTTTCTCTGAGATTCACTGTTATGTAAATTGAAGAATCGGAATATTTGAAAATCTCATTATTTTCATCAATGTTGTGAAAACCTATTTTTTTCAAAACGTTAGGTGTAAGTGCTATTGGGGCAAGAAATTTATTAAATTCTATTTCGCTCCATTCGCATTCTTCCCAAGTTCTAAAATCGGATAGTGTTGTTTTTCTTGGATACCAAGTGAAATCGTCACAACTTGGATATGAATCTTCTTCAGCGTGTAATAAGTAATCGCCTACTTGTATCTTTTTATACCAATTTTTTGATTTCATTATATTTTCAATTGTTAGTTATCACTTAGCATTTCTTCATGCAATTTATTGACATACCACAAAGACTTTTCTATATCCTGCACCTCATCGTCTTTCTTGCCAACCCTGCACAAATATTTTATTGCGTTGCCTCTGAGGAACCCATAATATTGTTCCTTCGGCATCCACGCCTTGAGAACTTTAATGCATTCGTATGTACTATCACCACCATACCTTTGAGGGTGGTTAGTTACTTTTTTGTCGTTTTCGATTTCATTATTATCCATGTCTTTCAATGTTAAATTTTCCGCCATTACTTATCTTTTTAAATTACCGCTATCCTCAAATTCTTTCCAAATCTTAATCTGCTCCCATTGGCCATCTGTCAAGTTATTCAGCCATTCATCACAATACTTATGGTACTTAACATGATTGTCTCTTAAAAAGACTTTCTTGGCATATTCTTGCAATTCCCTATTCATAATTGAATTATTTTAATAATATTCATCCATTTTACTTATAAATACATTCTTCTTGTTTGTATATTATTACCGTATAATCTTCATTGTCAATCCTAATAGATGTCTTCCAGGGGCAAATGGAATCTATTTCCTTTTCTGGTATTCCACTTTCTTTTAAAATCTCACATAAAGCAATATTGGGGTGATAATCACAATCAGGTGTGCAAAAGACAGTTCTACCTTCATAATTACAAAGACAACCATTGTGATAATAGTCATAAAACTTTTCTCTCACAATTGGTTTTAATTCTTTAAAATTTGGTATTCTTTCCTGTGCATTATATTTAAGCAAAGTTCCTAACATCATAGCCATACCAGAATGTTCCGACCTATCACCATTATCCTGTAATTGAGAACCAAATATTAAATCAACCCATTCGTCTGCTGCAATTGAACATGCGTCTTCATAAGTATGTCTCTTACCTTTTATTGCTACGAATGTTTTTGTAATATTATTAACATAATGAATAAATCTATCTTTATATTCTTTATATTTAGCACAATAATCGTTACCCCCTTTCTGCCAATGTTCTTCCCACATTTCGTTTGAAGGAGATGGGTAAATATTCTCAAGCGCATCACTAAGATAACCCCATATTTCCCTATAAGATTTCATTTCATTAAAAATGTGTTTGATAATGTCAGAAAAATCTTCTTTCTTAACTTTGTCGCTCTCAGGGAATGAGTTTATTAAATCTTCAACCAAATTATATTCCATTTTTAAATCAATTTATTATTTCAATTTATTTTTCCAAAACTTATAGACCAAGTTGTGATATGAGACCCATGTTGTATAATCACATTCATCGCACGTCCAACCTTCACCGCCCTGGGAATCAGTATCAAAATATTCTAACTTTCTACCACATTTAGGACAGACACCACCATTCCAATTTTTATATTCAAAATATGAAGCAATAAATGTAACACCCATCACTATTATTACCACAATAAAGAAACCTATCAAAATAGAAATCATAATCATTCCTCCTTAATATATTCTAATGCTTTGTCATACAATTCATCAAAATAACTCTCTGACATTTCTTTAAGGGCGTCATATTTTGTCGTTATATACGGCTCATCAAGATGTTCACTCACAGAATAGTCCGATGGGTCAAAAGTAAACTTGAAATTTGGTGATAATGCATGTGCAATTACCATTGCTTCAGCTTCGTCCTTTGCTTGGATTACATGCACTTGGGTTTCCTGTGCAATGTAGTCATAATATTTTACATCATATTTCATCGTTCAAAACTTTTACATCAATAGTTTGACTTTCCAAAATAGGTTCCATCAATGGATGGTCGCGAATAAGTGTATAGATATTAAGTGAATTAGATTGCATAAAAAGTTCATTTAAAAATGCTCTAAATTCTTTATCTTTCTCCTCAGCCATTGATAATGCTACTGAAAAAGCAATATTTTTGGTGCAATATAAACAATCATTTTCACCACTACCTGTATAGTCAGGTGTGCAAGGAATACACACTCCTGATATTTTCTTCGCCAATTCTTCGTTATTAGTCATATTCACAAATTTACATTATTCAAAACCAGCGTCTTTAAAAAATTGTTTTTCAAACCACTTTAATAGTTTTTGCAGTCTTGGGTGTTTGCCATAGACTTCAAGTCTGCATCTATTTTCACTACACCATACTGCCCAATGTAAAGCCAAATTTTCCAAATCCATATCTATATCTTTTACGTTTTCTCACTTAAAAAATACTTTATCGTAGTCTTCCGTTATCATGTCTAATGTTTCCTTCATATATTCGGAATATGCATTTGAGTCATAATGTCCGTCCACGACCATATCTTTACAAATATAAAGCACTTCTTCTCTAATTTGTTTTTTGCCCTTTGTAAATGTCTTAAGAATATCAACTAATCTTTCCGATAGACCAGAAATTTCAATATTATCTGGGTAGCACATAAGACTAGCCAACCTATAGCAAAATTCTTGTTTTTCTTTCTTTGTCATAGTTTATTCCTCCAATTTAATAAATTCAGATTTATTTTTCTTCGTTTCCTTATTACGCTGCTCTTCGTTTATGTTATCAAGATAAAGACTAAGCGCCTCCACAGCCTTATCAGGTAATTGTTTCACTTTGTCATTACTTTTTACCCACTCAATAGTTTCACCTACACCAAAAATAACAAGTGCTTCATTTGTTGTCGGTGTAAATATTAAACCAAGAACTGATATAGGGAGAATTGCAATGAAACATCTACAACCCTTTGCGATTTTTCGGCAAATTTCTCGGTCATCTTTATCATAAGATGAAAAACTACAAATCTTCGTGATTATAAAAACAATAACGCCAAATATTGCTGTTACCATAAAACCTAAAAACATGCCATGAACAGCATCAAATCTAGTAATCCAATAAATTAAATCCATCTCTATTCCTCCATAGTTTTGTTAAAATCATCTAAATAAGTGAAATCTACGTAATAATATTCATAATCTCCACCAACAAGAATCCAGTTCATGACACATGGGTAGTGAGTAGGTTTCTCATATATTACAAAACATTCACCTTTATAATTAAAATATTTGTCACACTTTTCACTACTATACCAATCGCAAGAAGTGGAATAATACATTCTATGGCAACTTCCAATACCTTCTTGTTCGCAGTATTTAAAGTATTCCTCATCCGAATTTAAAAATTTCTTGTTCATTAGTCTATTCTCCTTTCTCAATCTCTTCAATATTTTCGATAGCAACAACTGATGTACGAATGTTGATAAAACAACAAATTGTATCATATAAATCAATAGGCTCGCTTGTTATCACAGCTTCTTCTCTTTCCTCAAGTCCTAAAACAGGATAATACCATACTTTCTTTCCAATTCTTACATCTTTCTTTTTCATTGTTTATTCTCCTTTCCATTAAGTTTAATAATGTTATTTGTATTCCATGACAAACTAATATCTCCTGTAACTAAACACTTTACAGTATGAATATTATTATCTCCAATGTTATTTTCGCACACTTGTTCAGAAACCTTACTATTAATATTCCAATTTAATATTATCGGAACTCTTGTTGGTATTAAATAATAATTTACAAAACCTAATGCAAGCGGATTATGTATTATACTGTAATTAACCTTATAGTGTTCAAGTAATTTATTAAATAATACCTCGTATTCAGAATCATCCATATACATATCTAATGCATCATCAACTATATTTGGATTAACACTAAAGTTATCTTTGCGTATTATGTTGCTTATTCTTATTTCATCACAACACAGTGATATTTGTGAAATAAACCTTAATAAAATATCTATTGTATCGTTGTTGCCTTTCCATACATTAGTGTTTATCCTTATTTTTTGATTGCGATTCTTTATTGAGCAGAAACGTTTATATATATCAAGCAGTTCATATGGTTTAAGGAAATCGTTGTGATTATGATATGATATATTTATAAAATCAATATTTGTTTTCACAACGCTTTCAAAGAAATCTAAATCTCTAAATTTTATTCCATTTGTAGTTAATCCTACGTTGCGTAAATTACAATCTCTTTTTAGAAACTGTATTAATTCAATTAAATGCGGATATAGAGTTGGTTCCCCTCCGAGTATTACTGCCTCTTTTACTCCAAGTTTATCAACAGCATTTTTAATATTTGTTTTAGCTTTTTCTATTGGAAGTTGTAGTGAGTTATCTGTTAACGAGTTTATGCAGTATGGACAGTTTTTATTACATGTATTCGTAGCAACTATAGATAAATATAAATTATCAGATATGTTTGCGTTAATCTCTTTATTTTTAATATAGTTACAGGTTCTTAAAACCTCTAACGAGTTATTTTCTATAATCATAATCAAATAAGTTTAGTGTTTATAGTGAATCAATTAGTGCTTGTTTTGTAGGGAAAACATCTCCTTCTTTAATAATCAAGTAATTTTTCAACATTACTTCATACCTTATTACGGTTTTACTATTTTTACTAGATAAAGTGGAAATATATTCTATTCTTGAATTGGCAATTTTATTATTGTGCATAAACCACACTTCATCTCCAATGTTATATTTAGTTTTAATTTCCATGGTTATTCTTTTTGTAGTTTTTCTAACATTGCAGTTATATCTTGCTTTGTGAATAGTTCTTTTTCGTTAAAGAACTCATATTTTTGCAAATAACCGCTAACCTCAGAAACACATTTGTAGTTTATATCTTCTAAAGCTACATCAAATAATTTGTTAACTGAAACATCTGCTATTTTGTATTTTTCAAACCCGAATCCTTTTTCATATGCGAATACAATGTCGCCAATGTTGTACTTTGTGATTATTTTTATTACCATAGTTTATATGTATTTATTAATTAGTAACCATTCGATTGTTTTTACTAGTGTATCAATTAGTCCTCCATATTCAGCAAATGGGTTTTCGTAATCATTATAGTAAGATATTGAGTATTCTGTATCATTGTCTTTTGTAAAAAATAAATCAAAACTATCCTCAGTATCTTCATTCCATATTGTTGTTGGTAACAAATCCATCAACGCACCCGCACTCCAACATGGTAAATCTTTTTCATCTATTACTCCTTTTATATTAGGTATTGTTATTGAGTTTGTATCTCTTTTCCAGTCCATCCAATACATGTCTGCCGTATCAGGTTTCAACCCTAACTCTAAAAGTTTTTTACTTTGTTCAATTGTTGTGTAATTCATGACTGATATTAATTGTTTTTGCAAAAGTAATGTAAGTTTTTTAAACCGCCAAAAATTTTATTAAAAAAAGTTGACTGTCCTAAAATTCAGTTGTAAAGAATCTTTATAAGGTGTTATAAATGGATAAACACTTGTTCTGCCGTAACATAAAAGAATGTCCCGTATGAAATCATTGAGTTTCTCAAGTGTTGCAATCTCAACAATAAACAATCCACACATGAATTCTGCGTGATATTCTTTGGTGAGTTTTTTCTTTACGCCCTTATCTAGACGGAATGTTTCGTCTTTCACATATATTTTCATAACTATTATAATTTAGGGGTAATTTCAATTTTCAATTGTTTTAGCGTATGTTGAAATTCGTGAAAATACTTTATTGAATACCAGACATGAAATTGTGGAGAATCGCACCAGTCAAGCATTTCGCCTACACAGAAATCTTTTTCATAACATTCGATACAATGACGGATAATGAGATTACTCCAATTCTTGTTTTTATAGTATTTTTTATCGCAATCGGATAAGAAGTTGTTTTTTATCAAAACTTCTGGTGTGAGTATTATCGGTTCGATTTCGTTGAACGATATGAGTCCGCGTAATGGGTCAAGACCAATAACACCATCTTTTCGTATTTCAACCACTTGGTCAACACAGGCTGGTCTCCAAAACTTATCACCAATCATTAAATCACTTGCATTCATCATAATAAAACCCTTTCATTTTTCACTTACATTCACTGTTTATACAACTCGTTTTCCAGTGTAGCTGAATGTGGAACTATTCTCCAAAATAACTTTTCTCGCCACTTAAGACTCTATATAGTTCCTCTACTGCACACACCACCTTGCTCTGTAATTCTCTTTTCTTGCGGTTCGACAGATGTTTCGTCTTTCTATCACTGAAATTGAAAAGGCAATCAATTGGATAGTTCCATTTGTTGTCATAAACCACGTCAACAATAATCACACTACCGTAATTGGTTTCGTCAATAATATAAGGCATTGATAGTTCGGATTTATCACCGATTTCAAGGATTCCCTCCCCATATATTGACTTGTCGCTACTGACCTTGCAGATAAGATGTTCTCCGCATAAACACAAATCCTGAGAAAAAAGTACTGTGGATAGTAGTACCGCTGATAAAAATAAAACAATTCTTCTAATCATATCTTTGTCATGTTTGTTTTTCAACGGCAAAGATATGTTATGAAACTGAAACCGCAAAATTATTTTTGAAAAAAGTGATATTATGCTTATATAGGTTCTCCAATTGCTTGGAATGCTTGTGTAGTGAAACGACCATTCTCAATTTCTTTTACACAGTATACTTTATTTTCAGCACAGATTACTCTTCTGAATGATTTATTTTGCAAAGTATCCTGAAATTGTATATCATAAGAGTCAATTCCAATTTCAAACCGATGGAATGATATTGGAACTGCTGCGGTTTTAGGGCTGATTAAATTCCCTGTTATATATGAAGAGAAATCATTAAAACTATAACAACCACTCATTATATTATCGTTGATATAACCTTCAAAATTATTAAAACTGCAACCGCCATAAAGGAGGTTGTTTGTGAAGTTTATTCCGAAAGTATTCCCGATTATAAAGTTATTGGCCGTATAATTGTGATTATCATCATACACATTTAATGGGTCTTTTATTTGTGTACTGCCTACAGCGAATGTGTTGTTATAATTATCACTTTCTATAATGTTATTCCAGCATAATGAATAGTCTTGCAAAAGGAAAACACTATCATTTAACGAGGATATGTTTGAATTTGATTTGTTGGTAAATTTCTTATATGGTTTAATAACATTACCAAAACAATATTTTCCTTTATCAGACGCTTGTATAACAGTATAGTCCGATAAAACACCCTTTTTATAAATTGAGAACGTAAATACTGACGTGGGGGTTCCGTCAGACATGTAATAATAATACTCGTCAAGCGGTCGTGAAAACATTATGGTTTTGAAATCGTAAGGTGCTTCGTTTCCATATTCGTCTTTCATATAATATATGACACCAAAACCGTTTTTATCTGCCCACTCAAACCTGGTATCATTATTTGTTAAACAATATTTTATCTCCCAGGCATCAAGATTGCACGATTGAAAATAAGTATCTTTATTACGCAAGCAAGCACGTGCGTTTTCATTTAGTACCGATGTTGAATCAGCAGTAACAATAATGTCAAAGCCGTTATGTGCCTTAGTTATTGTTGCGTTTGTTATGTTACTGTTAATAGACGCCTTATAATCGGTTATCTTATACTGCATACCCTTGACAAGACCGTCACTTTCTACTAGTGAGACTAATTGTGAGTAGGTTACTTCTGTCATCAAGTCGCTACTGCCTCCAGATGGTAAATCAGACATAGTAGCAGTTTGGCTGTTTGTGATAGTTACTTTCTTATTATAATCCCTAAAGTAAACGTCAACCCTGCCACTGTTATACACAACAATTTCACTGCTTAGATGGATTAAATTGTTAGTATCTATTAATTCGACATAAACAAATCTATAGTTCTCTATCACATAATTGTATATAGTATAACTTGTATTAGGAGCAACACTACATGTTGTACCGCCACTATTTTCGCCTAAGACAAACTCTCTTAATGGAGGTAAGTAATCGTTAATTTTGTTGCTGGTGCTTGACATGAGCACACTTTTATTACTTTTTTCAAAATAAATAGTCATGTTGTTGTTATTGGGTTTGTGGACAACTGCTGTTGAAACTGCAAACTCATAACTAACATTGCTATATTTATATATCAGAGTAAAAACAACATCTTTCCCTGTTTGGATTGCTTCGCTTATTTCTTCGTAGGTGTGGTTTGATTCCGCATAGTTTGGGTTATTTTCTATTTGATTTAGTGTCACCACCATGTTACCACTTTTAATTTCCAATTCGTCCTCAGCATTAAGTGTAACCACCTTGCAATAATTAGGGAAAGTAAAATATATTATTCCATTATTATAATCAAAGTACACTTCGCTTGTTTGATATATAACTTTTGTAGAACTAACAAGCCAATCGCATATAATCGAATGTTTCTCTTTAGCGGCATTCATAATATCCTCATATGTTTTATCAATAGTTGTCCCATTATTGCCTGTTGTTAGGTTAACAGCAAACTGCCTTGCGATATTTTCGGCAGTAACTACGCTGTCATTAATCGTAAATACCAATCCGAGTGTTGGGAAAGTAACATAAACAACATGACCAAGTCCAACATTAGCATCAGTTGTTTCGGTTATTAGTGAAGGACTTTTACGAAGTCTTAATCTAAAGGTTACAGAATGTCCTTGCATCCAATTTGAAATTGTTTCACTATCAAGTTCCTCGTCATATAACTCATAAGTACCATTTCCGTTGTCCTTTATTGTGACACATAAATCATCCGAATATGGTACGGGAGACTCTGAAATATAATATTCGTCACCATATCTGAAAGCGAACTGTAGGTTGTGTTGAGGAAAATTCACTAAAATTACACTCTCACCCTCAAAGGAATAGTTGCTTGAATATTCGAGGTCATTCCAATCATCGGTTCCGCTTCCATTCGCCGAATTATATTCCTGACAGGTGAATACTATCGGAGTCCCGTCGTTAATCAATTGAGACACTTCCGACCATGAACGGTTTGCTGTCCAGGACCCGCCATATTCTTCAACAAAGTCAACCAACACAGCGCCGCTTCCGCCACCTTTAGACCACCCTGTCAGTTCACCATCGGCATAATAGCACACCCATTCATCACTATCGTTGTTAAGCGTGAACTTTGCATATCCTTCGTCAAGCAAATATACCCGTAAAACCCCACTAGTTACGCCTTCGGGCAGTCCGTCACATTCAACGTTGCCCATATAGGTTATATTACGTTCGCCAGTTTCAATTATGCTCTCTACAAGCGTTTCAAATGTATAAGTTCCGTTTGTAAAGTTTCTTATATTATGATATGCCTTTGTGTTTTTGGCTATTGTCGGTATGATTTTGTTGTCCATGATAAAAATATTATTTGTTTATAATAATATAAATATCGGAAAAAACGAATGTTTTGCTTGGAATAACAAAAGTAACGACACAATATTTATAATATATAAGGATGATTAACTTTATGACTATGGTTAGATTTATCAAGAATATTATTTTGGTCGTCGGAATGCTTCTGATGAGCCTTGTGAGTGTGGGACAGAACACATTGACAGTTCATGATGGGACTGCTACGAATAGTTATGTACCATTTTATGGTTTGTGGGTAGATGATTATACAAGGGCTGAAATAATCTATCCAGCAAATGAATTGAGTGCTATGATTGGTGGGGCTATTAATAGTATAACATTCTATAAAAATTCATCAAATACAAATTCATGGGGAGCAGCAAGATTTCAAATACATTTAAAAGAAGTAACAGAAACATATTTAAGTAGTTATATAAGTATTGATGGTGCTACATTGGTTTATAGTGGAACGATTGACGCATCTGGAGGAGAACGAACTGTAACTATTACATTTAATACTCCATATCAATATAATGGAGGCAATCTTTTATTTAGTGTATATCAAACGACTGAAGGTAGCTATAGTAGTGTATATTGGTATGGGGAAGATGCTACTGGAATGAGTGCAAGTGGTTATAATAGTTCAAATGCATCAAGTGCTAATTTTAATCAACGAAATTTTATTCCAAAGACGACTTTTGAGTATGAAGCCACAGAATGTTTATTATCTGTTCCATACTACCAAGACTTTGATGGGGATGAATTACCTTGTTGGTATGTTATGGATTATAATGATGATGAGACTTGGACTTGGATTTATAATGGTACTGGACATTCTGGTGATAAATATATGTTTTCATATTCAAAAAATTCTTCTCCAAATGATTATTTAATTACACCAAAATTTTATATTCCAGATGATGGTAATGAATATTTTTTAAAATGGTGGACAATGCAAGGTGGTATTACTTATAATGATTACTATCGTATATATATAGTCGTTGATAATACAGTAATTGATTTATTAGGACAAATAAATTCAATACAAAGTTGGGAAGAACATTCAATTTCTTTAATGAATTATACTAATAAAATTGTACAATTTTATTTTCATCATTTTGAAACACCCGATGGATGGAGTTTATATTTTGATGATTTTAGTATAGATTATTGTCACCAACCTACAAATATTATAACTGATGGTGGTCTTACAACAGCCGATGTATCTTGGGATGCAAATGGTGATAATTATACAATATATGTTTATGCGGAAAATACGGAATTAATTGATTTTGAAAATAATGAATTACCAGATGATTTTACAAATGATGCAACATATCCGTGGACTATAATAGATGATGGGCAATCTGGATTTAATGGTACATATTGCATAAAAAGTACAAATGGGGGCAAACCCAGTACAACTTCAGTATTGTCAGTAACAAAGACTTATTTAACGGATGGTACTATAAGTTTTCGTGGTGGTTGCTGGGGTGAAGGAACTTCAACTGTTTGGGATAAATGTATTTTTGAAATTGATGGAGACCAACAATTTTCTTATGGAGCATTACAAAATTGGAATACATATACTTTTAATGTAACTGCTGGTGAACATACATTTACTTGGAAATACAGTAAAGATGGGTCAGTAAATCCAACTGGTGATGCTTTTTATATAGATGATATTAAATTTAAAACAAATTCATTAATACAAACAAACTATTCCAATACCAACTCATATATGGTTGAAAATCTCAATCCAGCATCTGAATATATAGTTCAAATAGAATCTGATTGTGGAAACACATCTGCTTTAAGCCTTTTGTCAACAAGTTTTACCGTTCCAATCAACCTTCTTGAGTTCTATGCAACACCCGACCACCTCACGCCCACGCCGACAAACAACATATACATAAAGACTGGCGGTGAATGGAACAACTGCGAGTACATCATCTATCGCTCGCCAGATGCAATAAATTGGGACTATGACAATCCAGTTATTGACTGGGATTTCTCAGACAATCCGCATGATGCCTCGGCAAATGCAAACTATTCAGAATATTCCTATATGGAATACTATCCAATAGATTATAATCCTTATGACACCACTTACTATAAACTCATACAACGTGATTGTGACAACACCGCCCATGAATACACATCGGAGATTATCGTCTGTATAAACGGCAAGCAGAAGAAATCCGCTTGGGATTATTTTAGTTATACATATGAAGGGTTGATGGTAACATCTAACGATAAGCCAATAACAATAATATGTTATAATATTCTTGGGCAAATGATATATCAGACTGATATTTTGTCGAATGATAACATAATCCTGACAATAAAACCGCCTTACATACTCACGATTTATGAAGATGGAACACCTGTGGCTACTGAAAAGGTTTTCCGATAATAACAAACATAACATCAACGCCTTATGAGATATATGAATGAGAGAATTGCATTATTAATTGTTTTTGTTTGTACGCAGTTTTGTTTTGGCTATTCGCAATCATCAACGGAAATCACATATTTCAACGTTACACCACGTACAAACGGAAACTTGTTGAAATGGGCGACACGTTACGAATATGATAATTGCATGTTTGAAATCTATAAGACGAAAGATACTGCTACCTGGCAATATGTCAATACAATACATGTCGGGAGTGACTCTAATATATCAAGACCATATCTATATTTAGATACTGAACCTTTTGACAGTGCATATTATATGTTGGTTCAGGTTGATTGTGATGGACGCTTCCAAAGAATCGTCTCTGGCTTGGTTGTCAATCTATGTGATATTGAAACTTATAAAATACGAGAGCCTAATGTTAATTGTGATAGTGGTTTGCTTCTAGTTTCAGGAGAGGAAATCTGTGATGTTTACGTTTATTTTTTGAATGGTCAAATTAGATACACTATGCGAATGAAACCGTATACATCCATTCATTTGAACATATACGGTTCCTATATTGTTGAATACCTTTGGGTGGTCGAAGGCGACCTTAAGCGTAGCACTTATAAGGTTTTCTGTTATTGATTAGGTTTTGTAACAACCACATCCCCATATTTGAAATCAAAATATAGGTTGGTTGTTCTTATATCACCATTTTCTTTCATGTATTCGACAAAGTCATCTCTTCGTGATAGAATTGTACCTTCGTAGTCAACTACCCCCACCTAAAGGAAGGAGTCTCCTCGCCAAATATAATGAACTCATCAGGTTTTGGAAGTTCTAGTTCACTCTCCAGGGCAATTGCAAGCCCGTGGTCATTCATTACTTCGATAATCGGTTTGCAGTCAAACTTTGAATCTAGTCGTGGTGCTGGTCCTATTATAGAGTACACTGTTGAAGGGTATCCGTTATAGTATATCTCTTGACCTATTCTTAAATCTTTACAGTTCACCATAGTACGTCAACTATTATTGTTTATCATCAGTATGAGTAGTGTCAACAATATCGTTTGTTGTACCTGTACGAATCACCTTACTATTATCAACTGGCGGCCAAGTATTTGTAGTAGTCCACCCACCACCTATTCTTAATTGACGACCGACTAACGGGCAATTGATACAATCAAATTGCGGGTTCGTGCAATCCTCCCAAGTTTTACAATGGTGATATAAATATTGAGGTGATTTATACACGTCAGGAAATGGAATTGGTGTAGGAGAATCAACTAATGGACTAGTAGTTTCATCCTCGCTTTCAATAGCATCACACAATTTGAAACTATTACATTTTAGTTTGAATTTTGCGGTTTCATCGACATCGCCGTTAGACTCATTTTCCCATATAATAGATAATGGGCAATCAGTTTCACCTTTTTTAAAGTGTTGGCAAATTGCACAACAATTTTTGATTTTTGAATATTCAGTCATAGTCGTTTATATATTTTATATAATTTATGCAAATATAATATAAAATATTATAACCGCCAAAGAAAAAAGAAATATTTATTTATTATAATAAATAAAAAATATAAAACAATGAACACAAACAAAGGAAAGCCAATAAAAGCATTTCATAAACTTGAAAGTATTTTATTTGATGGTGAATATAACACATTCAGTGAATTAATTAAAATCATCGTTAATAAAGTTAAGCCACGTACCGTTTATATGGGTAATATAAGCTGTACGGGTTTGCCAGAAGATATTGAAGAAGGTTCTTTAACCATTACTACAACTACCCAAAATTATATTAAATTTATGCTGAACGCAGGTGAGTCTCAGTATGAATGCGTCTATGATAAAGGAAGTTTAAGTTCATGGACACCTAATATTGGTAATTGTATTGAGGTTAAATACGCTGAAATACTTGAAATGAGGAATAATGGAAAACTTATTCCTGGTGTTAATTATCGTATAACCGATTATGATTGTGTAACATTTCAGTCGCAAACGAAGTCGGCGCATAATCGGTTTGACATTATAGTAACTGCTGATGACGAGCGCACGTTGAATGAGAATGCCCGTGCGATAAACCATAAGTATGAGACAGAGGGTGAGAGGAACGTGTCGTATGTTTCGATGAAGTATGGTTCTTCGCATCAGATATATTTTACGTCGCACAATGACGAGAAATGTGTAGGTCTTCTATTTGCGCAAGATAGTGATAGATATTATTGGCTTACGAAAATGGAAGGTGAGTTTGTTAATGTAAGTTCTAAATATACTGAAGGATTTGAACCTATACGTGTAGAATATGAAGATTATCAGAATAGTCTTCATGATGTGTCGGTAAACCGTGTATCATCAAATCCGATTGACATACAGAGTTATGACTTAAGGTTGGAATATACTGGCAGGACTATTAACTTGAACGGTGTTGAGTGTTATGTCTTTGATTTGGGCGATTCGGATTATGCTGTATCGTTGGATGGTATAGATTATGAGACAGGTTTACCGTACTATGAAACTGTTGCAGGTATAAGGATTTATAGTAATGCAGTATATTCTACTTCTCTTGAGCCGCAGAGTGCGAATGAGATAATATGCAGTTATTATGATGAATCTCATGATGTTGATGTATCTAATACCTTATATAATGCGATATTGGGCATTGCCGCAGAGCCGTTGTATAGTGAGGAAAGTGTTAACAATACCGTTGAGCCTTTTACTCCTCATGACTATTTTGCCAAGAGCAATCTTTCTACTTGGGAGTTGAAGTATGCGCTTGATGACCCGAATAAGCGTTATGTGTGGGTACATGCTGGTGAAGAAGAAAAGAACATTGACTTCAGCGTTGACGTTAATGTACCGAATGGTGCCAAGGCTACCAATAGCAGTGCGGTAACTATTAATGCGTATAGGGTTGACAATGGCGAGTATTATGGATACTGGGATGGACATATATTTAAAGATGTTATAAAGTTTTATGAAAAAATATACAAAAAAGTAAAAGCCAAAAAACTTCCGTGGTTTAAAAAACTTATGGATTATCTTTCATCCAAGGGTGTTGAAAATATTGATACATGCGAATTATACGGATACAAGGTTGACTATAATAGTCTGCCCGATGAATTGAGGGCATCTATATTATATCCTGATGAAAAAAATCCGTTGTATGAGCATGGGTATTGTTATACATTTCTTCCGCCATCGTCGTTTATGTCTAAGGATGGAACATTCAATCTGTCGATGGAAGATGTCCTTTGGAGATTTGATGCGGAGAATGAAGAGGCGAATACACCGCAGTCGAAACGTGCAAAGGGTAGCGTAGGCAATCTGCTGGGTAGTGGTAAGCGTAATAAGGTTGATGGAAAGAAGGTGAAACCCAATGCTGAGGAAGATGAGCCTGTTTTGAGGATGGATGGCAATACGGAAGATGTAGAGCGCAAGAGGGAGCATAAGAAGACCTTCTCGATGTACATCAATATGTATTTTGGCACAAACGTTGAAACGCAAGAAAATTCGGTTAGGGTGAATAACATTAAGGCAGGTGATGATGTAGAAGATACTCCCGAACCAGACCCGTCATTGACAACGTTGGACTTTATGGAAGACACTTTGGGAGACATTGTTGTTGAAGGCAGTTGGGTTTCACGTGCGACGAGTCCTGATGAAGATGTCAAGGGTATCATCTACTATATGAAGGATGAGTTCGGCAATGAATGTCCGTATGACTTCAAGAACATAAAGTTCAGAAGGACGATTATTGATTATGCCAATTATAGTGAAGATAATAGTATTGTAGAGGATTTTGTCTATGATAGTTTGAATGATTATTATTTCAGTTATGTAGAATACATGTATCCTTTATTTGATGATGACGACGAAATCTTCCCGAATAGTTATAATGATATTGATTTTTATAACTGGTATGATGACGATGGTATAGATTTTTATGCATATACGTTCACGAGAATTGAAAAAACGGGCATATCTGAAGATTATGCAACTTTTGACGATGCGTTTCTTATATTGGATGCTACGCTCAGGATGTTTGAAAACCGTTACCAAGACGAATACTATTCGAATTATGTAAACGGCAATATTATCAAGCCTTATGTGTATGATGATACATTTGGGCAGGTTTTGAATAACATAACCTTTATATCCAGGTCGCCAGAACTATTTTGTTATGGAAACAAATTTGGCAAGGATTGTTATAACAATACAATCGGTGACAATTGCTATTGCAATACTTTCGGTTCAGAAAGTTGCTATAACGTAATGCTGGCATATGCCTATGACAATACTTTGGGTAATAATAACTATCAAAACTTCATTGGGTGTCAATCTACAAGGGTTAGACTTGAGGATGGTTGTCGATATAATCTTGTCGGCAACAATTCGGAAGATGTCAACCTTCGTTCCAACTGTCATGACAATTTATTTAACCAAAGTTATTATACTACGCTTGGAATGGGCAGTGGTTATAATACAATTGGCTCTGTGTATCAACTAAGTCTTGGCGATTATTGTTCTGAAAATGTTGTTTATGACTGGTGTGATGGCATTACATTTGGCGCAAACTGTAGCAACAACGTTGTTAATGGTGAAAGTGAATCGGTAGACTTCGGTAACGGTTGTAGTGAAATACGGCCTAATAACAATGAAACATATTATAATTGTTCATTTGGTAATGGTTGTTCGGGATTTGTTATTGATAATAAAGACAATCCTCTTAATAATTACGTATTTGAGAATGGTATATATTGTTACAATACTTTTAGTATTGATGATGGCGGCAACAATAAGATACAGAAAACAGTTACATGGGATGGTAATTCAAGTATCTATGTGAAATCTATAATTGCTACCGCACCATTAATTTATGATAGTGGCAGTGGTGAATTGAGTTTATTGTTTGATAATTATACATTAAGGTTATTAGAAAAGACTCTATATTCTGTTGTACCACACACAATCGAATACTCGTTAGTACCCGACAGCGAACCGTTAACGAGCAATTGGATTATTAATAACACTCATACAGAAAGAAACATATATGATAAGACAACTGGTAGAGGTATATTGTACCTTAATGATGGTGCGATATCTATTGGTGGAGAATCTTGGTCAACTAATGATTCACCATTTATATATAGAAATGATGTAATTTCTGTTGATTTAAGTAATAGCGGATTGGTATATATTAATGGCACGGCATTTTATGGTTGCAGTGGTCTTACCTCAGTCAACATACCTGATTCAGTGACGAAAATCGGTAATAGTACATTTAATGGTTGCAGCGGTTTGACATCTGTTACAATTCCCAATTCTTTAACAAGCATTGGCACGTATGCATTTGGAGGTTGCAGCCGCCTTACCTCAATCAACATACCCGATTTGGTGACGGAAATTGGCATGTGGGCATTTGGTGGTTGCAGCAGTCTAACCTCAGTTACTTGTAATGCTTTAATACCACCAACTTTAGGTATAAATAACTTCACAGCAGAAAATGATACGTTGTATGTACCTTCTGAAAGTGTAAGTACTTATCAAAGTAACGATAAATGGAGTACAGCATTTACTACTATCACTGCGATAAATAATTAGTGAAATAAAGAAGCCCAAACAATAATGTCTGGGCTTTTTTTTATGCTAATTGTTTTTTTATTTCACTCGCAATTGCATACGCCAAATTAACTGGTACTGCATTACCAATCATTTTATAACCATCATTAATATCGTTATATATAAATTCAAACCAATCGGGAAACGTCTGAATTCTTGCACATTCTCGTACTGACAATCGTCTATAGTCAGTTTCATGTCCTGGTTCGAACATTCTTTGATTTTCCGCAACTAAAACCATCTTCGGTGCTTTAGGGTGTAATGGGGCATGGCGACCGCTTGCCTGAATAGTGAATGATGGTTCGTTCCATGACCTTACCCTATTTCTTGACATGAACATGGTTGAAAAACCGCCAATAAAATATTCGTGATTGGAAATTGTCAATTTATTTGACGGGTTGGCTTTATTATGCGTTAATCCTGGAAGTGGTTCGGGCATTCCCCATATTGCATCCTTAAGAGTTGGTCTGTATTGTTGTGGCGAAGGATATGTAAACACTTTATCTAAATCCTTTCTAATGCCGATAATAATAACCCTTTCACGTGTTTGTGGGACGTTATAATCGTTTGCGTTCATTAACTTATATGCGACATTATAACCGCATTCTTCAAATTCTTTCATGAAATTGTTGAATGCTTTGCTGTGTTTTTCTTGTAATATTCCCGACACATTTTCGACAACAAAGAATTTAGGTTGTTTTGCTTTTAATATTCGGATATATTCATAGAACAATTGACCGCGTTTGTCATTGATTCCCCGTCCTGTACCTGCTTCACTCCATGACTGACATGGCGGCCCACCGATAATTCCATCACAATCAGGTATTTCGTCAGCATTTATTTCAACAACATTTCTTTCATCAATGATGGTGTTGGGAAAATTCTTTTTTAATGTTGGAATTATCTTCTTATCAAATTCGTTTGCCCAAATTACATTAAACCCCACCATTTCAAAACCAAGGTCAATACCGCCAACACCAGTGAATAGCGATACAATAGTCGGGGTTTGTTTTATATTTTGCTTCGTAGTCATTTTTATATGCTTTTAATATAAATCTTCTGAAAATAGTTCTCTATTATAACCACCATTGTCATCTATCTGACCAGCGGTTTTCGCTATCTCCCAAGCTTCTTCGCGATTGACAAAGCGACCAGTAGTTGTGATGAACCCTTGAATAGTGTTGCATCTCGTTAGAGAGTCTTCCTGCCATCCGTACTTGTATTTCAGTTCCTCGTACTTCTGGATTTCTTCTTCATTACCTTCATCGAACATTCGCTTCAACCAATATGGATTGGTTGGAAGCACATCAATAATATTTGGATGACGGAAACCGCATAGGACGAAACCAGTCTCTACACCATAAGTCGAGGTCTGGAACTTATATTTCAAACCGTTGTCATAGTGGATTGCCGCACACAATATTCTTTCATCCATTTTTTGCATCATTTCTCACTAAGTTAATTTGAACGTTAAGTTGTGGCATATCATTTTCATCAGTAAAATTCACTTCATCGTCTAGTGTTAACATCCCTTGTGCAATGACATTATAAACGTAATCAAAGTTTCCTTTTTTTACATGTATCGCAATATCAATATATTTCTTATCCATAATATATTGTTTTATTTGCTTCTTTACTTTATTTTTTTTTCAGATTCATCATCTATTAGTTTATATTCAACATTAATTTTATCTATATTATTGTCCTTTACGAATTTTCTCATTTCATCATCCTGATTTAATGTTCCTTGTGCAATGATACCATTAACATAATAAAGGTATTCTCGTTTAACATTCACTACAATATCAATATCTTTTTTGTCCATAATATATTATTTATTTTGTTTATGTTATTCGTATTTTTCTTTAAGCCTTTTCAATTCAGCAAGTTCCTCTTCACGTTTCTTCTGTTCAACTTCAAGTCTATGCAGTTCTTTAGCTTTTTCATACTCTTTCAGTTGCTTGTCAAACCACTTGTCAAGTTCTGCTTCATCTTCAATTATGCTGATAGGAATTGGTGGAAGTTCGGCATCATAGCCATAATAACGTCTATCATAATAATGGAGCACTATACTGTCATCTTCTACTCTGAAGTCAACATATTCAGAAGCATTCCAAAACTCGAATAAGTTAAAATCCTCCTTGTTTTTATCTTCTATAACACAGAGAAATTTATTTTTGAGGTATTTAAAGGCCTTCTCAAATATCTTATCAAGTGACTTTTCTAAGTCTTTAAATTCTTTACGAAGTCTTTCGTACTCTTCAATTTTCGCTTTCATCTTTCTTTGGTTTTAAAATCAATAATTCTATTCTCGTTATTTTTGTTCCGTCAAACCTCTGTTCTTCAGTGAATTTAACCAAATCACTATCAAGTAATAGTTTACCAAGTTTTACTTCTAATTTTTGTTTAGTATATTTCTTGGCTTTTTCTTCACCAATCATCCTATAAGTAGCTGATGGATGTGCTGTTGATATTGTGACTAACTGAGCATTATTCCTAAGATATTCTTGGATAATCCAAGAATTATTGGTGTTGTTATTATTATAGTCCAATATCGTCGGATTGTTTTTATTACTAGTCTTACTATTTTTAAAGAGTTTGTTAAATTTGTTTTTTATTTTATTTATCAATGTCTCCATCTCCCTAATAATATTGTTAGTTTATTAGTACTTAGGTTCAAAATTTTCTTTTTCATCATAATATGAGAATATCTCATTTCCGTATTTTAGGTTTGCCTTCTGCATCAACTAACAATGTAGTGCAAACTCCACCATTTGGACCTTGTGAGTATACTATAACGTACTCACATCCCGTCTCATTATCTTTCAAGATTTTATAACCTCTGCCGTTTTCTACTGTGGATATAATATTTTCCTCTTCTCTGCCGTATGTATCACATGCAACGTTCTTCTGTGATGACTGACACGCGATGCATCCAACTATAATCGATAATACTAAAATAATCTTCTTCATAAAAATACTGACGCGGAAACCCACGTGTTTCAACCGTGGGAGGAAGCGTCTCTCCATTTGTTAGGTTAATAATATTGTTAATTCTCTCTGTCATTGACGTCTGTCTTGTTTGACGCTACAAATATATAACGTCTTTTTGAATTGACAAAATATTTTTTTAAATTTTTTTAATAAATATTGGGAAATTTTTCAAATTTCCTTATATTTATATATAGTAAAAAGAAGTTACTGAACTATGTACCTGACGACGACAATATTGCAGACCCCAAAGAACCACGAGGTTGACCTCGCGGTGCTAAAGGCTCTGTGCTACCAGTCGGCAAGGCTGTACAATGTAAGCCTGTATAACATCCGTCAGCACTACTTCGCCACGACCCGCTACCTGTCGTACAACGACAACTGGCGCATGACGAAGGACGACTTGAACTACAGGCTGCTGATATCCGACTCGTCGCAGCAGATAATGCGAATGGCCGATAGGGACATGCAGTCGTTTTTCAACCTCCTCTACCTCAAGTCACAGGGGAAGTATTCCGCAAGGGTGAACCTCCCTCACTACAAAAAGGGCGACGAATGCTCGACCTACGTTGTGTGCGGACGAAGCGTCCGTATCCAGAAGGACGGCACGGTCAACATCGGCGTGACCAGGGAGTTCCGCGAGAAATACGGCTATGACAGCAGGTACATCAAGTTCACCATCCCCCGCAACCTCCGTGACGTTAAGGAGTTCAAGGAGGTTCGCATCAACCCCCAGTACGGCGCGACCCAGTTCTGCGTCCAGTTCATCTACGAGTCCGCACAGGTGTCACAGCAGGCGTCAGGTGACGGCTGGATGTCGATTGACCTCGGACTGGACAACCTCATGGCTTGTACGGCCTTTTCTAATGGCGGCTCCCGACAGTTTCTGATTGACGGGAGGAGACTAAAGCACATTAACCGCTATTACAACAAGGAAATCGCACACCTCAAGGCTGCCCGACCCGACAAGTTCGACCTGACCAAAAGGATGATAAGGCTTATGAACGGACGGAAAAACAGGATTTCGCAGTACTTCGACCGCACGGTGAAGTACGTTGTGGGCGAATGCCTCGCCCTCGGCGTGACCCGTGTCGTCGTGGGACATAATGAGGGGTGGAAGCAGGATGTCAACCTCAAGGACTACAACAACCAGAACTTCACGTATATCCCGCACTACCTGCTATTGAGGAAGTTGCGCTCGAAGTGCGAGTTCCACGGCATCAAGTTCCTTACGGTCGAGGAAAGTTACACCTCGAAGGCCAGTTGCCTTGATATGGACGACATACCCATGTATACACCGAACGACCAGACGAAGTACAAGTTCTCTGGCCGAAGGAAATACAGGGGGTTGTACAAGTCGAAGGATGGATTGTTGATTAACGCCGACATCAATGGGGCAGTCAATATCCTGCGGAAATACTTTGTTAATGGCAAGCTGGACTGGACATTCCAGGACAGTGTGAGAGCGCTTGTCAACGCGCCGTGTCCGAGGGTTCATCCCCTCGGCTCAAGCCCACGCACTTCAGTCGTGGGTGGTTGACATTTATGTAAATTTTTGAGGTTAATCCAAAAGTTCAAAACTATAAACTACTACCCATGGATTGCTATCCCAGGTTCCTTTTCCTGATACTTTGTCAATAAGTGAGGCAAATGCTTTGCGTGGTGTATCAAAACCATCACACATATTACCGATGTAATCAAAACAAGGTGAACATTCATAAGAAAAGTCGGAACAATTATCACCACACCCTTCGTCTAAAATACCTTCTTTCAGACAATCTAAGTGTGATATATCCTGTAATCTTTCCAGTCTCATGTTAGTTATCTTGATGTGATGAGGCATCATATCTGCACGAACGAACATCTTGTTGTGGTATCCTTTCATAGTTTTCGCATTTCCCCAAAGCGGGACTTTCTTTTTGGTGAAAGTTTTATCACTATAATCAAGAAATGACATTTCAATTTTCTCATATGACTCAGCAATCGCGACAACCTCACCAACCTTATAAGTTGTTGGGATGAATTCGTTACCATCTGATGTTGTTATGTGAAGATAGCCATATCCGTGGTTTTCAGGCGTACCTTGCATAATAATCTCTTGTTTTACAATTTCAAATGGTCTATTATGTTTCTTTTCATATTCTTCTATGACCTTCTGAACCTTTTTTTCGACTCGTCTTGTCATTTTTTTGACTTTCTCCATTACAAGTTCTGTCAATCCGACATTGTCATTAAACATAATCTTTTGCATACTACTATATGTTTTAATTACAAAAACGCAACAAAAATAATGAATTATTTCAACCTAGCAAAATAAAATTAAAAAAAATCAAAGTAATGCACCCGCATAATATAATGGTTGACAAGTCAAATCCCTAACCGATGTTATTCTTCCATATTTGAATCGAATATATTTTATTAATGACTTGAACTTCTTTGCTGCTAGATAACAACTATTATCATCTGACATTACAGTATCAATACAATATGAATATACATCACCTATAAGGTGTAGTTTGTAAAAAAGATAATAACAACCTTTTCCTTTTTTTCCTATGGTTCTAAAAAAATTATCCACTTTATTGCTTCTGACAATCACATATGTGCCTTGTTTGGTTTGGATTTCTATTTTAACGTCTGTCTCCATAATCATCTCTAATATGTTTTTTTTTTTGAGAATACAATTATAATTCATTTATCTAAGTCTCCAAATTTGCCATCTATAAATGCCTGTGCTAATTTTCTTGTCTTGAAAATTGCTGGTTTCTTTTGACCTTCTTCATCTATATATGAGGGAATCCAATTGCCAGTCTCAGTGTTTCCGTAAGGCATGTATATATATTTTGCCTTTATAAAAACAACATATTCAATTTCTTTAGTTTCTTCGTTGAAAGATTTTTTTATCCAAGGTTTTTCGTCTTTCAATCGTTCTATTTTAACATATTCGTTCATAGTTTCTACTTAGGGGTTACTTTGAAAAGCCGACTTTAATGTGTTTTGATGATGATAGTTTCTCGTTTCTTGCAATCTCCATAACTTCATCGATTGTTGGCAGGTTGCCTTTGAGTACGTCTTGCATAACGGCTTTTCGTGCCACGTTATCAATTTCTCCGCCAGAAAAGTCAAATGTTTTGGCTAGTTTTTCATAATCATTTTCAGACAGCCAATTAATTTTATCTTTCCATATGAGAATTTTGTTCTCTACTGATGGATTGTCTAGTTTTATCTTGAGTAAGAATCTTCGTTCAAACGCTCCGTCGAGGTTATCTACCAAATTGGTGGTTGCAATCATGATACCTTCAAGTGTTTCCATCTCTTCAAGTATTATATTCTGTATTGCGTTTTCAGTTTGTGCGACATTGGATGATGTAACATCTTTTCTCTTACTGAATACGGCATCTGCTTCGTTGAAAAGTAGTATTGGCATGTTCTCACCCTTATTAACCGCTCTTTTACATAAGTCTTTATATCTATTGAATATCTGCTTAATCCGCTTTTCACTTTCTCCGAACCACATTGATTTACTCTCACTGATGTCTACATGGTATACTGACCTATTTGTGATTCTTGCAATCTGCATAACAGTTTCGGTCTTGCCCGTACCTGGTGTTCCATATAGCATTACACATACGCCTGTCGGATAATTGTGTTTTTCAAGTCTCTTGGTGAGTTTCTTCATATTATCACTTTCCATCATGTTATAAAGGAAATCAATACTTTCCTGGTTCTCCTTGTTATAGTATAGTTTCTTCTCCTTTATGGTGTCGGGAGTGATGTGCTCGGTGTTTTCGCCAAACATTGACTTCTTTTCTCTTTTTAATAAGTCCTTATAATTTTCATATTCGTCACCGAAGAAGAACTTCTCCCCATCTTCAGTCATTCTGATTTTTATGTCGAATATATCTTCAATATTAGTTGAAGTTACCTCGGCAAAGCCTTGCTTTATAATTTCATGACTTCCGTCCACATATTTTTTTGCCGCTGAGATGGCTGATGGTTGGCTAATTTCAAATATATTAGTCAAGAGTGTCACTAAATTAAAGTCTGCTTGTATTGATGTCGGGTTCATAGCAAGATATGCGATATAATATGCAATAAGTCTATCCTTTTCATTTGGACAATATGAAATCATACGTTTTACGAATTCGTCGTCAGTCAGGTCACTCTCGAATAAGGTCATTAGGTTTAACTGGTCATTGACACAATTTCCATTGATAACACTATTTACAAACTCATATCGGTTGAGTTTTGGTAGTTCGGTTAGTTTCTTGTTGGTTTCTATTGCGTGAATAACTTTCTTGTTGATTGTATATTGCTTATCACAATAAAAAAGAATATGTTTTTTCACTAGATTGTCTGCAAATTTAGTGAACGGCATCACATCCACTGGACTTGCACATAACAAGTTTGATACATTTTGCATACTTGTCGATGATTTGTATGTGAAATGTGAGAAAGCACACATTGTAAAGAATATTGCCTCCCCGTCCGAGCAGTTTAGGAACTTTGCGATTGCTCTGATGTGTTTTTTTATTGTAGTAACATTGGCTTCAATGATTTTTTTTCTGATTTTCTTCTTATTATCTTCTTCTTCAATGAGAGATGTGTAAATTTCATTACACTTATCGGAATCATCCTTAACATCATCAAATCCTTCATTAAGGTCTACAATGTCAATATACCACTTTATTATATTGGTTTCAGAATCTTCCAATACCTTCATCACATACGACAACGAATAGTTGATGTCCTTTTTTTGTTTTGCTTTCATTGTTTATTATTTTTCGTTTCTCAATTCTTTAAAATAACTCTCAACACTAGGAATATTATATTCAATTTTTTCTTCATCAGTAGGATTGCGCTCCTCTCCACAATGAATACATCTCATCTTGGTCATACACTTAGGTGATGACATTGTAGGTTTCCATTCATGGTCAATACCATCACAATCATATTTCTCTATTTCAAAATCAATCTGAACTGATGGTATGATGTTCAGAAGATGTTCACAATGAGGGCATTGCATGTGGAATGATTCTTCCTCATAGAGGTCAACATTCTCATAGTCATCACTATTTATTTCAAATTCACCGCCACAATATGGGCATTCATATTTATCGAAATACATAATATTTTTTTTCGTTAATTATTTGTTACAACATCAAATAGTTTATAAAATAAATCACTTTGCGTATTTACTAGATTCCGTAATTCGGTTAGAAGTTGTTGTTGATAGAAATGTTCAACTACCAATGGCTTGTTTTCGAAAATAATGTTCGTTGGTAATTTTGAACCATTTTGAATATTCATGTGAGGATACTTTTCTTTCAATTCGTTTTTAATTCTTTCACCTCTAACAAGAAGTATTGGTTCGCTATTGATTTTAGTTTCTAACTTTCCAGTGAATAGGAATTTCAGTCTGCTCCACAAACTTGTCTTCGGTTTTGTTAGACCGTTAATTTGAATTGTTGTATGTCCTACGCCTCTCCTAGTTTTATAATATGCTAAAATTGAATCAACCTCTCTGATAGTGTCTGATGTGTTATGCTCCAATTCCTTCTTACTTTCATATAGTGTTTCTAATTGCTTGGGTAAAACATTTTTGGATTTAGTTTCACTTTCTTCTAACTCAATACTTTCCAATAAAGTGACTATATTTTCAGTTCGTGACCAATCAACTATCGCCGTTATTGGAATACCTTCCAATTTCAAACCCATCTCACTGCAATACAAATCAGCGACAAAAATATCATCGTTACTTTTGTAAAGCCTAGTGACTTTCCAGTCTTTGTCACTATTCTCAAGAATTTCTTTGAAATTATCACCCATTATTTTTAAATGTGTCTTTATAAATCTGTTAAGTTCCATATCACTATTCAATTTTTAAAATTACACTACTACAATCTTTAAAGTCATCAGCGAATTTTGCATCGACACTCTCTTCGCAATTACATAGTCTTATTTTTGATAATTTATGTTCGGAGAACATTTTTACCTCGTCTTCCGTTAGGATAATATCGGATGTGTACTGGTAAAACGTATCATATATACTTTTTTGTTTCCGTTCTTCCATATCAACTCTCTGACTAGGTTTGGATAAATATGTACCATCATCAAATACAAATAAAACACCTGACCTTTCCATTGAACGTACTTTATTATTACATCTGAGTAAAACATGATACGATATGTTTCCCCCGTCTATATCCTTGAAAAGATTTATTGACGGGTTGTATGGTGTTGATAGTCTCATTTCGTTTGTAGACTTGACGACAACTTTGCATAATTTATTATTTTCATTTTGACTGAACACAAACGTGCAAAGCAAAGTTAGAAACACTATTAAAATAAAATTCTTCATGTTTTGTGTTAATTGCTTGAATATTAATTTATAATACAAAAAATTGCACAAAATACATATTAATATATAATGTGCAATTTATCGTATAACATACTCTACTTCAAGTTAATAAATGGAGTGACACCGCCTGTGCATTGTGGCATCTTACCATCCCACTTTTCAATCGCATATTGTTGGACTAAAATGGCATTCAACGATGCTGCCACGGTTCGGTTGTAGTAAGCCTCACCATCGGCTTGGATTTTCAACGCCTTGGCCTCACCTTCCGCCTTCGCAACGGCAATCTTAGCATTTGCTTCGGCTTCCTTAACCTGGTTTTCGGCTTTAAGCGCGGACTGAATTGCAGCATTTTTAGCATCTATCATTTTACGTAATGTCTCTGGCGGTGTGATTTGTGATGTGAACTCAGTAACCACAAAGCCTTCTTCGGATAGTGCCTTGTCAAGCATATTTCTTACTTCACCTTCAAATATTGCCCTATTACCCATTAATGAGTCCGACGTATATTTATTGGCTGTTATTCGATAAGCGTCATAAATAATGGTTCTCATATAACCATCTTCAATTTCTTCCAATGACTTTCTATACTTCTGAAATATTGCAATAGCCATGTCCCTGTTAATTTGATATGCTATAGTTGGGTCCATAGTAAATATTGCAGCATCCTTAGTAGTTACTGTAAATGGCGTATAGTTCTTTCTCTGAACAAATACTGGGTATGTATGCAAATCTGTTGTAATAGGGCAATAGAAAGTATAACCTGTTACTACAGTAGCATCCAATGTGCCTTGTTCCGTCAACGACAACTTGTTGAACTTGATACCAACTTCAGCCGAATCCACCTTAGAACATCTCACACAAAAACTCATCAATAGGCAAAATATTGCCACAATGATTAATACAACGATTAGTCTTTTACTCATTAGTTTTTCCCTTTCTTTTAAAATTAAGTTAAACATTATTTCTTATTATTATTAAAAATTTCATCAATAATACCATATTTCAATGCTTCGTCAGCAGTCATCCAAAAATCTCTATCGCCATCTGCAACTATTTTTTTGAACGATTGACCTGTATTGTCTGATAAAATATGGAAAAGTTCATCTTTACATTTTTGTATTTCCTTGGCAGTAATCTGGATGTCTGAACATTGTGTCATATCACCTGTTCCGCCCATGGGTTGATGTATCATTACTCTTGAATGCGGTAATGCGTATCTCTTACCTTTAGTACCCGCCGAGAGTAGTATGGACCCCATTGACGCAGCCATACCCATACATACTGTTGACACATCACATTTGATATATTGCATTGTGTCGTATATACCAAGACCATCATATACGCTACCGCCAGGAGTGTTAAGATACAAAGAAATATCCTTACTTTCATCCACACTACTAAGATATAACAGTTGAGCTTGGATTACGCTTGCTGTATACCTATTTATTTCAGTACCAATGAATATAATTCTATCCATCATGAGACGGGAGAACACATCCATTTGTGCTACATTCAGTTGTCTTTCTTCTATGATTGTTGGGTTAATGATGTTGTTCATCATCATTCCGTATGAGTCCACACTATTTCCACTTAGACCCAATCCTTTAACTAAATAATTTCTAAAATCCTTATCCATTAATTTTTTTTTGTTAGTTAGACTTCGCAAATATAAACTAAGTTTTTGAAAGCACAAAATTTTTTGTTAAAAATCTCCATAATAAACCTGACAACACAGAATACCAAGGTCTCGCCACATCTTCACTACCTTGTCACGGTCGTCAAAAACTGCAATTAAATTATATTTTCCTTTTATATATTTCTCAAACATCTCCTTTTTGACAATGTCATCTGGTCTCCAGTCTCCTTTCTCTCTCATGTAAAGGTCATAACTTACAAAACCGTTGTCATCAAGCCATTTTCGTGTGTTCTTTTTTGCAACCTCGGTTCCTTCGCGTCCTGAAAAGAAAATCACACCTACATTCAAAGCACACAACAGACGATGTAATCTCTCATCGCATTTGTCTGTCGGAATCTTATCATATTCAAAAGGTGACCTACCTTGATGTAGAGCGAGTGTTCCGTCAAGGTCACAAAGAACAACACTATGAAGTGAATCGTCAAAAGTGTTGTCTATCTTTCGGGCATCGCTATAGAATTTCTTATATTCTTCAGGATAGTATTTTCTGAAAAAACCTTCAATGCATTTCTTACCGACTGGAAACTCCCTGTTTTTATCACGTTCTAATGCTTCGGACATTGTGATTAGAAACTCCTTGAATTCAATATTGGCATTATATGCTTCGGCAATTTCTTTCCATAAGTTGATTGTTTTCGGATTGAGGTTTGTGTCGTCAATACAAACATTCCACTTATCGCGAAGCGCGTTCTTTACCATGTCAGACTCAATTTCGGTTATTATGTTTTCGCGTTTACTTACCATATAACCACCCATCATTCGTCTGATGTCATCACGATTGATACGAATCCATTTGTTCGGGTCAAGTGACTTTGCATATGTTGATTTACCTGACGCTGGTACTCCCTGAAGTACTACAACTTTTGGTTTGTTATTTGCCATATTCATTTCAATTTTTTTTTTGCAAAAATAAACTAATATAACCAAAGTACCAAATTTTATTTAAACTATTTAATATTTATATCTTAGTTAATTTATTTTTATTTATGAAGCGAGTTATAAAATTGACTGAGAGTGATTTGAGAAACATTGTGGTAGAAACTCTTAAGAAATGTATCAATGAAGGTTTCGTTAGACAAAATTTTTCTGTGGAGGACTTTAATACAGATTCAGTTCCGATAGAGTTGATACAATATGTCCTTGATAATGTTAGGGATTTTGGACGTCGTTATTCAATCGCATTAAATAGAATTGGCCATAATCGTGTACCATTAAGGGTGGCGGATAACAGTTTGTACAACGATATATACGATGCTATTGACGACTGGTGTTTAGACGAATTCGAAGCCCACCCAGATGATTATGACATTGAAGAAATTTTTGGTTAAAATCTAAATTTTATTGAATGACGAACAAATATTCCAATAATATTAATGAAGGTTATTCGGCATATCCGTATGCAAATGTTGTTGAGAACACTGCCGATATGATTGTCGATGCGTGTGAAAATCTTATGCGTGGCAATACAAAGGGGTGGAAGGCGACAAATCAGACCAATACCGAATATGCTATTAATATTGTTATGTCTTTAAGTAAAAATGTAAATGTTATGGTAAACGTTCGTTTTCTTTTCACTGAAAGACTTAATGGAACGCCAAAAGGGTTTTATGACGCCACGACTGATATGATACATGTCAACCTAATCCCATCGACATGTAAATATGAAATTATAAGGGATGTACTTTTACATGAGTTGACTCACAAGTTTGATGATATGCGTTTTTTCGGAATGGAGGATGATAACACAACCCCATACAAATACCATTATCATGGTGACATTCAAAACGGTTTCTTCCCGAACAGTATTAAAAGACTGTTATATATATTATGGGATACGCATGAATTCAATGCTTGGCAGGCTTCAGTTCGTCAATTGAAAGGTGGAGTAAAACAACTTTATTCTTATATAGTGGAGTGCGAAAAAATAAACGACCCAGGAATATGGGCAAAAGTCGGTGAATATCTTACCAACAAGCAAGATAAAGAAAACGACTTATGGGGTGGCGAAAGTAATAAGTTTAATAACAGAGGACCCGAATGGGTTAAGAGATATTTCATAAGAGTTAGTAAAGATAGGTTTGAAAAGTTCAGAAAAAAATATGTTAGAATGCAAACAAGAGATTTTGTCAATGAATCGATAGCAATAATAGAAACCCTTATAAATAAAAATATAATATGACCACGCTATGACAAAAGAAGATTTTATTGTTCTTATTGACAGGGGTCACGGAAGTGACACCCTAGGCAAAAGAAGCCCTATATTAAGCGATGGACGTCAACTATTTGAATATAAATGGAATAGAGAGGTTGGTGTTTTAATATCAGAGATGTTGTCAAAGTATGGTATAAAATATGAAATAATCAATCCTGAAGAAACTGACCTATCTTTAAAGGAAAGAGTTACAAGGGCAAACAATATCCACACAAAAACCAAGAATAAGGGCGGTGACACTATATACATATCAGTTCATGTTAACGCAGCAGGTAACGGGATTAACTGGATGTCTGCACGTGGCTGGTCTACATGGACTAGTGTGGGTAAAACAAAGGGGGATGAACTTGCAGATTGTTTGTATGAATCAGCACATGAAACATTTGACCCACTGAAAATCAAGGTACGCGAAGATAAAAGTGATGGTGACCCAGACTACGAATCAAATTTTTATGTTGTAAAAAACACTTCAATGCCAGCGGTTTTGACTGAAAACTTCTTTATGGATAATAAGAATGATTGTGAATTTCTGTTATCTGATGAAGGTAAACGTCTTTGTGCAAAGGTACATGTGGATGGTATTATAAAATACATGAAGAAAAAAGGAATTGAAGTTAAACCGATTATCGCAGAAAATTATATTCAGAATTGTCAGTTCCACAAATGCAATTTGGTGTAATGTGAAAAAAAGAACATTTATGTACACTTATAGAAATAGAGAAACTATATTGCGAAACCCAACTTTTGCTGAATGTCGGTATCTATTAACCGAAAAACTGCATCGTGCGGAATTTCTCGACCCAATAAAAAACGATATTACACAATTTGTCGAAGCTAACATTCAAGACATGTTAATAAAAAATGAATATCAACGCAATATTGAGTTTGTAAGACCTAATAAATGGTTTGAAACGTTGCTCGTTAATATCAATCTTCGTAATAAAACGACTGAAAATGGTGTGAAAAAAGATGCAATAAATTACTTTAATGAAAGCAATATCGGAGAAAATGGCAAACTGGTTAAACCGTCAATAAATGTCAACATGCTGATTGATGAGAAAGGAAAAGTCAATAATCTGTTTATTCCAATTTTCATTGACCATGAAATAACACATTTATACGATGATTGGAGATGGATGTCTAAAGGTCATGATAGTTTGTGTAATATTCCAAAAACGACTAACGGCGTTAATATGATGGAAATAGGCGAATATCAAAAAAACAAACTGCTTTGGATTATCGGTTTTGGGTGTTATCTCTCCGCATATACAGAAGAAAATTCGTTTATCTCACAAACGGTTTCCGAATTAAGGAGGATTAACGCCAAAGAATCAAACATAAAGAAAAAGTTAAGAACCACAATTTCCTTTAGAAATTATCACAAATTCCTTATTGATATTAAATATTTTATCGAAAATTGTGATAACAATCAAATTGGATATACAAATTTTATAATATATAATAACTTCAAGAAATCAGGTGCGCCATATATAGTTCCAAAAAAATTTGATGTTAATCATTATAAAGAAAAAATCGCTTTATGGGCGCAAAATATTTGGGTACATTTTATAAAACGATATGTCGGAATTGTCCAATACTATTTGGATGACAGACGAAATGATAGACTTAGACGAGGATGGGTGTAATATGAAACAACCAATTAAACATCATTCCATTTCTGAAATTGCTGAGACGGATAAAACCGACGGCAAGGAGACATATCTTATAGTTGAAACAACAAACGCGATATATATTGGAAAACTTGAAACTATCAATGTTAAGAACGGCTTGGTGACAATCAATAGTTTGTTCAATATCACAAAATGTACCTCTTCAACACCTTCTACCGAGACATTCTCACATTCGGAAGGACGCTTCTATCACACAAGTGAACCTATCTATAACGCACTAACAGACACTTGTTCCAAAATCAGTGCGCTTTCGAGATTGAAAAACTCCACACTAAAAGCAGCAACCACATCAACACAAAGATTAGTTGCAAAATAGTTTGCTACCTGACACTTTCGATTTCGTCGTCAAAAGTCTTGTCAAGAATATCAAATATGGTACCTAAGACAACATCATATTTCTTTGAAATGAAATTATTATTGTCAACACCTTCGTCAACAAGCATTAACAATGCGTCTGGAATTGTGCCGTCTTCTTTGAAATCATCAACCTCTTCTTCTGTCATGTTGTCAATTATACGCTGATAGATTTCAACTTCTTCTCTTATACCGTCCTGTTTTAATATTTCCTGACGTTCAAAGTAACCCTTTTTCACTTCTTCCCAGTCTATCCCACATTCTTCAACATATGGCGGAATTTCATTAACCGAAGTCCAGAAACGTATTTCCTTGTCCTCCATAGTCATCACGTCCTCGTACTTATCCTGGTCTTTCGGATTTTCAGGTATACCAGCAATCAACCGACATTCCTGTTCAGTAAAATACTTCCTATCCGAGGGGTCGCTAATAAACAAATTACTAACAATCTTTCCATTTTCATTCACTTTGTGACGTATTGATGGGTCGAAACATACTACAAGTCCCGCAATCCTCTTATTTAACATTTCTATATACTTGTCAGCGTTATATTCAAAATCATCACCACAGAAATGTTCAGTTTCGGTATCCTCCATAATGTCGTTTGGTAACATTATACAGTTGAATATTAGTTCGTCCTCCTCTGTCACATCACGATGGTTTTCTGTAACAAAGTGACTAAGTTTTATTGATTTATCAATAATCCCTTTCTTTTTCGCCTTATTATATTCACGTGTCATTTCCTTGGTGACATCTTCTTTGCCGAACAGATTATCACGATAATATTTTGTTACACGCTGTACGTCGGATGAGGATTTCTTATTACCTGTATTGATGTAATAGATTGCATCACCCATATGTACATCAAGATTGTGTTTTATCGCTAGTTCGTACCATGCTTGCCTTGCCTTCTTGTTACCTGCGGATGTAAGTGTGTTACAACTTTTCTTGTACTCATCGATACTAGTCTTTATCTTGCCAACCGATGCAATCTCGTTAAGGGGTATCTGAAGATTATAAATCTTTTCAATATAGTCGTAGTAATAGTCAAGAAATTCCTTTCCTTTGTTTTCAAGAAGCATCCTCATGCCCTTCTCTATAAACTTTTCAATATACAAAGGCATTTTCTTTGACTTCAGTGTGTTTCCTACAAGTTTCATTTTGCCGTCTTCAAGGAGGTCGGCATATGTTTTACGTTTTACATTTATACTAGCAGGTACTATCTCGTCAATATCCAAGCCCATTTTGCCAGTAAGGAACATATCCTCAAATTCAGCAACATCCGCCCTTACGCCTACATATGCTTTACCTTTTTCGGTATTCCTACCCTTACCATTTGAAATGTAAGGATGTTCTTCAGTATACCTTAACTTATCAGCAATCTTGAAATTTATACCATCAGTATCACCGACTATTGGCGTATAACCAAGACCTTTAAAATATTTTATCAATAGCCTAAACCCCATTCTGCCAATACAGGTTGTTTTTTCAGCACAATCCATATCAGACCAATAGAATATTGTGCCACCTGCACCGAATGACCCGAAAAACGCATTACCTGTAATTTTGAGAGGTAACTGCATTTTATCATATTGACTTTTAAGTCGTTTGCAGTCTTTGATTTTTTCCTCTATTTTCTTATATTCCTTACTATTCTTGTCTAGAGCCTTCAGTTGCTTCTTTAGTTCATCCGCTTCCTTGCCATATTTACCCTTCAACCCCTTGTAGTGTTCGCGTTGGGTAAGTACATATTCAAGTAATGAAAGCATTGCATCAGTAATGTCGACATCGGATTTGATTTTAAATGTAAGAATTATTGAGGGATATAGTGAATTGTAATCCAATTTTGCAACATTATCAACAAACCCGACAGAGAGAAGTCTTGATAAACCACCGGTGAATGCTCTTTTCTTTGTCGGTTCAGGTATCGCAATATTATGTTCGTAACTCCATGCCAACAGAAGGTATTTCCATATCGTGGCAGTTCCCATAGTACACATTTTCTCATACGATACGGGCAACATCTTACCGACAAGATAGTTTGACTGATTATAACGTGCCTCCACCTTGTCAGTTTCATACAAGTCGTCCAATAGGTATCTTTCGACAATATACCTACCCGTTACAATATCATATTTGACCCCATCCATTTTGTCAATGAGACAATCTTTCTGTAAATCAAACCGCTTATTTATAATATCACTATTGGTGACATCAGTTTCAGTATATGTTCGTGATAATAATTTGTCGTCAATTTTAAACCATATACCATTTTCATCATTAAAAGCATAGGTCTTATCATTATCCGCCCAAGTATCATTAATTTTCTTGCCAGGTACATAAACACGGTTTGGTTTGTTGAGTTCCGAGTATTTTGTGACATATTTCAAGTCAGCCTTTTTCATGCTACTATCAAGCGCCTGTGCCCTTCTGACAGCAAATAAGGAATCCGTAATATTAGTCCCCCACATGACGGTAGGTTTAAAATATTCGATTTCCCCACCAAGTTTCAAGACATTATCCTTGTTCTTCTTGAAAACACCTTTTGGAAAGAATCTGCGACTATATTCACTCATTTCAATGTCATGCATCTTTAGACGAACATTTATGAAATTCCAGTCGAAGTTCTCGGTATTGTGTCCTGTGAGTATGTCTGGTTCGATTTCTTTTATTACATTGAAGAATTCCGTGATACCCTTTAGTTCGTTTTCAAACTTTTCATCATCACTTCCCTCAATCGGAATTATCTTCTCAAAACCCTTGTTCGTTCTTATACCAATCTGACTTATCATGCAGGTGTTTGGGTCAAGTCCCTCGGTCTCTAAGTCCCATTCCATCCTCAGCAGGTCATCGTAGTCCTCGTAACCCTTGAACAGTCTCTTGCCTGTCTGTATCATGTATTGTTCAACTGGATTGACAATGACATAGTCTATTCTGTCATAATTCTTGTCTTTTTCATTTGGATATATTGGTACTCCCGCTTCCTTAAAAAATGAAAGGAATTTATTGTAACTCATTTTTACTGTTGAGTAGAACAGGATATTGAATCCATTCTTCATGCGGCTTGGTATCTTGCCGTCGGCACGGGCGGTTGTGAGACCTTTGCAGGATATTCCGTACTTGGACATTGCAAGTTTCAATTTGTCACGATTTCCATTGAACATTTCACGGGCGACCCTTGTGGTACACCAGCAGAACGGTTTGAAATCGTCCTTTTCTATTTTCTTGTTGAAATTCTCATCCCTATAGATTATTGTGACCTCCTCATCCTTGTTGTCGCATTCTATCTTGATAATATGCTCGGTGGGGTTAGACCCTGACAGGAAGAGTTCAATATCTTCCTTTGTTGTATTGTATATGTTTTTTTCTTCCATGAATAATAATTTGTAATAATTATTGGGGCAAGGTTAAGTCACATCAAGGTAACATCATTTTGCCGTTGCAAATTTATATCATAAATTTTGGAAAACAAAGAAAAAATAATAAAAAGTTTCACTCTTTTGAAATTGCATATTTTAGCAATCCACAGTCCCAAACCTTATACAGACCTGCCGTGGTTGCCATTTCAGTTTCAGTCATCGTTAGAGGGAGGTTATATTTCTTTGCCAATATGTTTTTGCGACAGTTGAACTTGTGTATGCGTCCTTCGGACGGGGCATTCTTGGCAATGTACCTATAATCAGGTGAAATTACTTTTGTGAGTTTGAAACCTATCTTTTCATATAAATTGTTTGATATTGAAGACCACCGCCTATCTGCAAAGGTCTTTATTTCAGCATAGTCGTAATGGCTTCTGAAATAACTTATCAGTTTACCACCGATACCTATTATGTTACAGTCGCTCTTATTGCAGAACCTTGTCAGATTCCACTTCATATTTTCCTTGTCTTCCAATAGGAAAGACATAACTGAAACAAGTTCATCGTTGTAGTAGGCACCTACAAATACCGTTGAGTTGGCTTTGCTTTGTATATGGTTTAATTGTATGAAGTGATAGCCAGTTTCCTTATCAATTTCCTTCACTATGCATTTTCTTGCATATATTCTTCTTGAATTGTCAACATTTAACAAGTGTTTTAACTTTGAAAATACAATTTCCTTGTTGTTGACATATTCATCCTCAAAGATATGTATTAAGTGTATGCCTTGTTTCTCACACTCTTCCGTCTTAAGGAGCATATGACCTCTTATATATTCGGGATTTGCCTCCGAGTGCCAATAAAGTCCGTCATATTCAATAGCCAAATTATGGGAAGGTATATAAATATCAAGTTCATATCCCTTAAGGAGTGTTCTATCATTGTGTCGTACATTCTCAATTCCAACCAAATCACATACAAACTGATATATTTCAAGTTCCGCTTGTGATGTCGAATGTTTGCAGTGTGGACACCCAGTACCTCTGAATAAATGTTTATTAGGGTTTACGTAGAAGACACCATGCTCTCTTCCATCAGCATATTTTTCGTGACATATAACCTTGATAGGCTTACACATACTATCCAATTCAGTTTCGGAATAGTCATATTTATTGCCGTGCCTAATATTCACCTCATTGACAAAAGTTTCTTTGGTTTTGTGTGCTTTTTTCCGTCTAGTTGCCTCGGCACATTTTGGACAACCACAACCTGAAACGTGTGAATTGACTACTTGCCAAAACTCGCCATGTTCGGGGCAGATAATTCTCATCTTCTTCTGTGTACCTTCATATGTTGAGAAGTCGTATTCATATTTATAGCCATGAACTCCTCTAAATTTAAGGAGAATATCGTCAATTGATTTTGTATTAGCGCCGCCACCTACATTACACTTTGGGCAACCTTGACCTCTTAAATGTTTATTTGGATTCTGTTGGAATTCACCATGAATGGGGCATATGATAGTGGTTTTTATATTTGATTTGACATATTCACTTTTTGAATAGTCATACTTGTCCCCATGGATTTTTCTTGCTCGTTGTATAAATTCTTCAGTAGTTATCTTATACCTTTCTTTCTTTACCTTTGGTTTCTTGGGCTTCTTTGCACACATTAGACAACCTTGTCCGTTAAGGTGATTGGCTGGGGTTTTTGAGAACTCTCCGTGTATAGGACATATAATGACCACTTTCGTTGAATTGTTTTTATAATCAACCTTTGAATAATCATATTTTCCATTATATAGATTTGTTGCACGTTCTACAAATTCGTCTTTCCCCATTGAACGTTCTTTGCTGAACTTGTCGCATTTACATTGTTGGCATCCTTCACCTTTTAAATGATTGGACGCTAATTGCCAGAACTCACCGTGTTCGGGGCAGATGATACAGACTTTTTCACCACTTCCCTTATATTCAGTCTTTGAGTAGTCATATTTATCCCCGTGAACTTTTTTTGCTTCTACAATCCATTCTTCCGTAGTTTTTCTACCCCTATTATCCCATATATATTTATACTTACATTTATTACATCCATACCCCTTAAGATGGTCTGATGGGCGTTGCCAAAATTCGCCATGAACTGGGCATATTATGCATACTTTGGTGGAATTATTCACATATTCAACCTTTGAATAATCATATTTGTCGCCATGTATTTGCTTTGCTTTTTCAATAAACACTTCTCTTGTAAATTTATACATTTTCAAAATATATTATATAAATATAAATACTTGGATTTCTCATATCTGAAGAAAAACTAAATAGAAATTCAATCTACTCTTCCTCAGTGTTTCCTGTTCCACAAGGTCTTGACCATTTTCTCCATTGTCTTCAATGTTTTTTATGACATTGCAAAGTTATCACAAAAATTATAACTGGCAAAATATTTATAAGAAAAACTTTATAAACTATGAGCAAATCTAATTTGAACCCAATGGCTGGCTATGACTACACCAATAACAGCCGTTATAACTTTAAGGGTAAATCTGATTCTGGACAGTCCTCTGGCGGAAATACTATGGGTGGCGGCCTTGTTGAAACCACTTATGACAAACTTGTCAAACTCCGTGACGGTGGAAAACTCGTTCCTGGATGCTATTACAGGATAACCGACTACGAAACAATAATCGACCCGACACTTGACGTTGGGTTGAATGATACCGCCAAAAATGATGAAGTGAAAGATATTTCAATTCCTAATTTTGATGTTGCTGGACACAAGTTCGATATTGTCGTTATGGCACTCACCAATGATACGTTAAGTGAAAATGCTTCGGCAATGAGAAGTAAGGATGATGGAGTAACATCAATAAGATTATATAGTAACAAAACAGAAGAAAACTATGTTATAAATATTAATTCATCATGTTATAGTAGAACCGTACTAGATAATTGTTCTGATAAAACAATGAAATTATATCAGAAAGATTTAATAGAATTAGAAATAGATGGTGTTCAAGTAACTGGGTATACATTTTATCAAAATGATTTAATCGTAGTGGGTACAGGATTAACAATATTTATCCCAATTGATACTCTTGATAATCTAATACAACTTGGTGATTATTACTATACTGAAAATGTTTTATATACATTAGACGGAAATAACAATATATTGGGTACAATGACTATGTATATTAATGATGATAAAATATATTATGATAGAGTTAACTCAGGTATAGATTCGCCACTATCGGTTTTTTGTAGGGGAAATGAATGCATTGGAATATCATCTTTAACAGGCGGTATTACTAAGGAGATAAAACAAATAAATGATACATATACTATTATTAAAGGAGAAGGTGTTGATGTTGATTTTGTAATGCTAAATCCACAGATAGACACAACTGTTTTATATGAATATTTCAACATACAAGATATAGAAAACTATTTCGAATTACCAGATGGAGCAGTTATTATGGGAATTGTATTTACAGTACAAAACGATAAACTAAATAACAGTCTAAAATTCGGTGATTTGCAAATAACATGTATTTATATGATTGGTGGAGATTACGAAAAAATTCACTTCGCAAGTATTCCAGTAACTCAATTGGGGAATCCAAATAATATACAATTGGAAACACATACCTATTTCGAAAATTCTGCATTACAATCGTGGAAATTGAAATACTGTCTTGATAACAACAAGTGTAGGTTCGACTGGGTAAGTGACAAAGAACAAGAGATTCATGAACACAAATATGGAGATTTTCATATACAAACACTTTCTGGTAAAATACAGCATATCATTGATTACTATGTACCATATGTAGGTAGAATGACTTTTTCAGAAGCTTGTGAGTACTTGAATAAAGAAATCGCATTACCATCAGGAAAAACTGAAACTGATTTAATAGATTTATACTTTGAAGATAATGATAATGAACTTTCACGCTTACCAACAATTATTGATTTTTCACTTCACACAGATACTTCAAGTGTAAAATATGTAAAGCAACAAGGACTAAATTATGTATTAGCAAATATAGGAGATTACTATATACTAGAAGAAGTGAATTTTACTGAATATGGAGAAAGCATAGACATTGATATCACACTACACATGTCAAAAGGTGTAATATACTATATGGAAGATGAGTTTGGTAACCGTGCAGGATTTGACTTCAAAAACATTGGTGCTAAATTTAATGATGTACAAACTACTAGTTTTACTTATGCATTTAGTAGAATACCAGGTTTAATGGAAAATCCAGAGATAACAGATAATTCGTTAAACAACAATGTTGAATATAATTGCACTGATAATGAAATATTAGTACAAGGTGCTTCATTGCTAAACAGATTTGCTAATATTGCAATAACTTATGGAACTTATAATTTCACAAATAATACTATAATTCCATATACTGAAGAACCCATACCAACATTTGATTACGAACCAGTATCTAGTTGTGTAAACAATGGTGATGCCTTCGTAAGCAAATATGGTTTCAGTGTTACTGTTGAAAAAGATTTATGTTCTACATATGGTGTTTGTCCAAAAGAAACATTAATAAATGGTGGTAAGAAAACCAACGACGGCACTGTTGATGGTGTTATTAAACAATAATTTATAAACAAATAAATATTAATTGATATGGTACAAGGTGAATTAACAATATCGGCAGAGGTGGCACAACAGTATCTTGACGAACAAGAAAAGAACCGCCCAATTAAACAGAGTATAGTAAACATGATTGTTGCAGACATGGAGAACGATAACTTCGACTATGACCACACATTCGTAGTATTCAACAAAGAAGGTAAGTTCCACTACGGACAACATGTATTGAAGGCAATTGTTGAACGTGGTCAAGAATTTACTGTCAGAACTATAACGCTTGAGGAAAACGATAAATCGTCTCGTGGTGTTTATAATAAGCATTCACGATACAATGTCTATTAGTATTCACTCTCTTTTAAAACCCATTTTGGACGGCTTTCGTTATGATGGCCGTCCATTTTTGTTTGTTGGGGACTATTTATCGTCTAAATATTTTTGATGTATTTGTACTAAAGTGAACATTTTTGTTGCTTTCACCATGGTGAATAAAGGGCTATTAAAACGCTCGCCCTTGTCATCCTCGCGGTCAAGTGAAAGGAACGCCTCAAACTCATCCTCCTCAAGTTTGATGCCATATTTTTGACAAAGGAATAAACTTCTTTCACCAATCTTGAGTTTGGTTCTAGTATCCACGAATTCATATGGCATACCATTCTTTCGTTTATATTCGTTGGTCTGTATAGTGAACATATCCGCTTTGGCAATATTAACCAATAGTAATACCCTCATCAGCATATCGTTATTAACCGATAGCAATGGAAATCCATTTGTCGCGCCCATGCAATTATTATTCAGCATATAACCGACTTTACATAGAACATTTAGTGTTATATCAATCAGACCGCCACGATACGCCCCGCCAAAATCAAGACTCAATGAATAACTTGCATTCTTTATTCTTTCACCCATTTCGTTCATCATTTCCTCCGAATAACAATTGTATTTCTGAAGTTTGTTGATGAACATCAAATAATTCGCATTAATTCTTTCTTCACTTAACATATTATGTTTCCTTTCATAAAAAATATATTTTTGGTTGCAAAAATATTAAACATTTTTCATTTATCAAAATATTTATAGAAAAAAATAATTACATAAAAAGACTAACTATGGCACAGACTATAAAATTGACCGAAGCTGAATTGAAAAGTTTCATCAACGAAACAGTTGAAAAAATATTGAACGAGGAATGCGACGAGGGTTTATTTGGTGATATTCGCAACAAGTTCGGAGCGGCAAAGGACACCTTTATGAAAGGTGGTAATTATCAAGCACATCTTGCAAATCGTGAATTACAGGGCGCTCGTCAGGATACTGAAACCCTTAAGAACAAGTATGGCGTACAGAATGGTATGAACGGAAAACAATACGTTGCACAGAATTCCGCAAATGCAGTAGCGCAAATAAACGCAAAATACGACCAGAAGATTCAGCAGCTCGAAGCACAAAGGCAACAGGAAATCGCAAAGGCAACTGGCAAGGTTCAAAAGAAATGGGATAAATACCAAGGCAAGAAACAAAACTTGGATACCCAACGCAACCAAGCATACAATAATCGTCGTACAGCAATGAATCAAAATCCTTACGCAGATTTCGCTGAATAGGTATTGTATGACAAAATACTAAATTTCAATGAAGAAGATGCCTTTTTTATAGGCTTCTTCTCTTTTTTTTGCCCTAAGGCAAGAACCTTTTCGCTGTTTCCATCCAAGTTTTATATCGATAAATACACTTACACATATAATTGAAAATGTAATCCATGATAGGGTTGATAATACCAAATCCTGAACTATCTCCTTTTTTGATATATATTTTATCTGTTTGTCATAATAGAAGAAATATTCTAAAAGACCTGCCACTATAATAGATAGCATAACGCCAACACTATAAACTATAATAAACGTTTTCATTTTTTTAATTATTTTTTACAAATAAAGTCTATTTCTTTTGATTAACAAAATATTTTCAAAAAAACATGATAATTATATCATATATATTATATAATATTATGATGAGAAATTACATACGCAAAGATATTACACAGTTAACCGAGGTTAAACGCGGTCAAACAGGTAGCGGTCTTCTTATTGAGAATGACGGACATATTATTGGCAATAAAGACGTTGTGTCGCAAATACGCGAGGATATTGAACACCATGAAAAATTTGTGATACCTGATAAATTCATTGTAAGTGCGGTATTTCAGAAATTCGGGATTAAAAACGCAAACGGACGCATCTATCCTGAGAACGTGTTAAAACGTGAAGTTGCAAAATACATCAATGAAAGAGTAGCAACCCGTGCATCCATTGGTGCTCTTGACCATCCGCAAAATACAACTCTTTCAGGTCATGACGTAAGTCATATAATAACGAATCTCGAATGGCAGGGTCATACTTTGATTGGTGAAATGGAACTTCACTTATCACCTGGCTATCGTAAATATGGTGTATGTAGTACTAGTGGTGACCTTGTCGCAAATATGCTGATAGAGAATATTCTAATTGGTGTTTCGTCAAGAGGTGTCGGTACTGTTGAAGAAAAAATGGGTGTGATTATTGTCTGTGACGATTTCGAACTTCTGTGCTGGGATGTAGTGATGGAACCATCTTCACCTGGTGCAATGATTGGATTGACTAGGGACGACCTTCAACAATATGTTGAATCTGACATGACGGCAACACAAAAGAATGCAGTAAACGAGCGTATTGAAAGAATTAAACAAATAATCGCTTAGAATTATTTAATGAGCGATATTTATAATGTATAATAAATAGAATAAAACTATAACTGATATGGCAACAACTAAAGCAGGTGCTAATCCTTTTTCAAAATGGGGTTACGAAGAAAAGACCGAATGTGAAATGATGTGGGACTGGAAGGGTTGTAAACGTACTGACAAGGATGTCAAGATGAACGAAGTAGACCCTAGAGTTTCGTTCTTCCACGAAGAAACCCATAATTATCCTTACCTTGATAACAAGGTTCTTTGTGACGGAAAGCCTCTCGATTTCAGTGGCGAAGATACCGAGAACAACACGCCAACTGACGAGTGTGACAATGGATAGTTATCTTTCACATTAACTGAAACAACAAAAAACACCTTAAATTCGATAAGGTGTTTTTTTATAGTCTTTCGTCAAAGATTTTTCTCACAAATTCATCATTGATAACAACGTTCTTGATTTTTTTAACCTTGTCATCAGAAGATGCCTCTTCATACATAATGTCAAGCAATATTCTTTCAAGAACGTTTCTAAGACCGCGAGCGCCAGTTTCGTTTTTCATTGCCTCTTCAGCAATTACCCTTAATGCGTCATCAGTAAAACTAAGGTTGACATAGTCCAAATCCATCAGTTTCTGATATTGTTTCAAAAGACTGTTCTGTGGTTCTTTTATAATTCGTAGCATATCGTCAACCGAAAGCGGGTTTGTGTGTGTTATTATTGGGAAACGTCCGACAAATTCGGGGATTAGACCATAGTTCTTAAGGTCTTCGGGGGAAACTTTCGACATAATCCTGTCACGTGTAATAGTTCCGATTTTCTTTGTTTCTTCGGTGTTCTTGAAACCTACGCTAGACTTATTGAAACGTCTTTCAACCTCCTTGTCAATACCTGGAAATGCCCCTAGTCCAATAAAAAGAATATTTGAGGTATCTACATAATATAGTTGTTGGTTTGGATGTTTTCTGCCTTGTGCGGGTGGTACACCTACAACACTACCCTCCACAATCTTAAGCAAACCTTGTTGAACACCTTCTCCACCGACATCGCGTGTTAATGACATGTTGGATTTGGTATTTTTTGATAGTTTGTCGATTTCATCCAATACAACAATACCCATTTCAGTTTTTTCAATGTCATATTCACACATACGAAGAAGGCCGCCGACGCAGTTTTCCACATCTTCCCCAACATAACCGCTTTCAGTAAGTTTTGTACAATCCTGTATGAATAGCGGTACGCCTAGCATCTTTGCTATAGTTTTGATTAAGAAAGTTTTACCACTACCAGTATCACCTAAGATTAATACATTCGACTTCTCGATTGTTACGTCATCCAAATCTCGTCTACATTTAAGGTCAAAATTGGTCGTCAATAATCGTTTGTAATGGTTATATACGGCAACAGAAAGAACTTTCTTGGCTTCCTCCTGTCCGACAACATATTTGTCGAGATATGATTTTATTTCTTTAGGTGAAAATAAGTTGAAAGTTTGCAAATTCCTTGAAACTTTTATATCGTCTTGTCTATTTGATTTTTTTTTCCAATCATATGTTTTTCTATTAACTGCCATTAAAATCTCCTTTCATTTTTTTTGTTGTTAAACACTATTCTTCTATTGGCATCACTTCGTTCACATAGGTTTTCCATTTATTTTTGAACCATTTGTTCATAATTCGCCGTCCGAGTTTTCTGTGTTCGCCTGTGTGTTTCTTGAATCCGCGCCAAAATTTTCGCATGTTGTCAATCCGATAATGCGCTTCCATCGGTCTGTTGCAATTGATTTTCATATTTTTTCACCAAGGTCTGTTATTTAAGTTTTGGTATATTACGTCAATATCTTGTTCAGTGTATCGGTTTCTATCATGTAAAAAGAAATTGTCTATTACATTTTTTACTATTGCCCTTGACGGATGTCTATCACACCATAAAACACCGATTACAAAGGATGTCATATCTAGTTTTGAATATATCTCCGCTGTAGCATCGAAACCGTTAAGTATGTTATTTTCTCTTTCGTCGAAAGCACTATCAGTATTCTTGCGCATTTTATCAAGTAAAAGTGCTAGGTCTTCGTCGATTGTTCTGTTTTTATTTAGTTCAACACCGAAAATATCTTTACCTTTTAGTGGGTTTTTATTTTTTGTTTTTTTTGTTACATTAAACGTTCTCATCAATTATAGCCTGTTAATGGTTCAACTTAGCCTCGTCAATATTATTGAAATATTGTATTCTAGTATATTCCTTGGTTAACTCATGACCTTTCAATACACCTTCAACATAGGCATTTCGTTCATTTTCCTGTGTTTTGTTCGGGAAAAGTTGGTTTGCAAGAATTATTGCTTTTTCTTTAAGAGGGTTCTTTTTTTCGTTCTTTTCCATAATTAATTAGTTTTAGTTAATATCTTTGATTAGTCGAACTGGGATTGGTGTTGATTTCGATATTAAACCATCATTTAATGTCTGACCACCATTTGTTACACAACGTCGATAATCATTGGTTATTTCTTTGGCTAGTTCCCAATTATAATCTTGAAATAAACTATAACAAACAACATATTTGTTTAAACAATAGACAACTGGTAAAAATAGTGCGCCATTCTTCTCCATTTCTAACCAAGATTGATAGGTATATATATTATCGGAATAGTGTTGTTTAATTATACCTTCAGAACATAAATCCTTTGCGTCTCCAAGCGATTTGAAATTCCCGCTATTTTTAGCACCATTCCAATAATCTGGAAGAATTACAACACCATATATCTTACACCCATTAATCAATAATGTTGCAAAACCATTATAATATTCAACAGGTTTCGCATTTTTTCTTTTAGTTTTAAGTTTGCATTGCTTTGAATATTCTGTTGGTGTTACTTCTCTTTCGAATAACAAATAAAAAAACTCAGCATCCGTCATTGTCCTCCAAAGCCCTGATTTGTTCCCTCCATTAATTATTGGGTTATACATACCCCAATCATATCGCATATCATCTGGGTTTTCGCTATCACAAGATGGTCCATAACCCATATAATTATATTTTTTACCATTAGGGGTTGTTTTAACAACACTATTGTTTCTGCTTGTAGGCTTGTAATTAATGTTTTCGCCATCAAACCATCCCGATGAAAGGAAAGTGAACATATCAAGCCACCCGTTGTAATTGGAGTCTGTTCCATGTGTAATATTGGCCTCTCCGATGGTCTCCCACTGGTTGTCAGCAAAACGCCATGTCTCTGTTGCAGGGCAGTATTGCAGGTTGCCTTGTGAGAATTTTACTTTTCTTGTTGGCGATACACTGAATACTCCACTAAGTTCGCCATCATGATTATCCGATAGTTGGGTCTTGTAAGATTGTAGAACTGTTAGGCTTATAAGGATTAATCCAAATCCGAAAAATGCTTTCATTATTTTTGCTTTCATGATAATAAAATTAAAGGTTCACATATAATTTTCTAACCACTCTTATATTTTTTATAATGGGCATTTTCCAGCGTAGCTGAACCTCTAGAATATTTTTTTAAATGTTTCAATGTAGTGTTCGTAAGCTTCTTTTACTTTGTTGTATTCATCCTCTGTAGTTTCAGTAAGACCATTATTATCAAATATGATTGATTTGAAACGAACGTAGTCTACATTTGAAATCGGGGAACTTTTAAACTTGGTTGTATCATATATCTTGAAACCGTTATCGTCTATCATAGTTTCAAGTCTAACAATACATCCGTTTCCTTTATAATATTTTACACTTTCAGTCATAGTTATTAGTTTTTTTGTCGTTTTTGTAATTCAATCAATGCGTCACTAACTTTTTTTGTTACATCAGGACAATTGACTTTTTCATAGGTTTCATCTGGTTTTACCCAAATCAGTTTTCTAGCGAGAACCTTGTGACCCAGTTTTTCAAGCGGGATTTGATATAATGATTGTTGGATTATATAGTGTGAATAATCCTCGTCAATCAAATCATTGAAAGGTGGCTTCATTGTAATTCCCTTGCTTCGCTGATATTCTTTATATAAGTTGGCGTTTGTTTTGTAGTCCCATATCACCAACCCACTCTTACTATCATCAGTAGGGTGTTGATAATAAACTAACTTATCAAAAGTGCCTGCATAACCTAGTTCTTCGTTATAAACCCTTGTTTCAACTAAAACAGGATACATGCTACCAACATTGAATAGGTCTTCATTGAATTGTGCAACCGCCTTTTGTTTTGGGGATACAGGGTAAAAGTACCCGTCAACCAATTGTATTTGAAATCTATCGTTTATATCTTCGGGATGACCTAGAAGCAAGTGATGCCACATTTCGCCATATTCATGTACAACAGTTCCTTCGGTACACGCTCTATCGGCATTTCGTTTCCACATATCAGACACCGCTTCTGGTGTCATATCATGTTTCATTGCATACCTTGCAGTCACTTCAGTCCAATCTGTTTCGGGTATAAACAAATCAACAGTTGCACTCACTGAACGAAGATTGATTTTCTTTCTACCTCTTTTTATGTAATAGGTATGGTCTTCTGGAACAAAAACCAGGTCTTTGTAGGCGTTGAGAATGGAATCCCTAATCTCCGCAACAATTGGAGGTTCGGGATTCTCATTTAATCTCTTTTCAATATCCTTTAGGCAAATCATCTTCTATTTTTTTAGAAAGGAAGGTCGTCGTCTGGTTCAGGGTTAGTTGTTGCCATAGGCACTACCTGTTGTACTGGTTGCTGAAGAGGGGTTGGTTTGGCTGGTTTCTGCTGAGATGGTTCGGGCGTTGCGGGTTGTTGTGCTTGCTGTGCTGTTGTTGACAATCCACCTTCTTCGCGCTTACCGCTATTACCATACTCAATGTAAGTTAGGTTAATTTTTTTATCCTCTTGGTTAATACCATTTCTATCCTGGTATTGGTCATACTTCAACTTACCTTCGAGATAAATGAAATTTCCTTTTTTCAAACCACTAGCAATCTTGTAATACTGACAATTCTCCCAACATATAACTGTATGCCAGTAAGTTGTTTCACGGTCAAATTCATTGTTTCCTAATCTAAAAGTTACATACTTGCTTCCATTTTTGGTTGTTTCAACCTTTGCATCGGCACCAAGGTGACCTGTTAAATGAATATTATACATCTTTTTTAAATTTTAATATGTTAAAAAATAAGGTTAATTCTTTTTAAGTTCATTTTCAAGACTTTCCAAAACACTTACCATTTCATCAGTGCTAGCACAATAGAATAGACTATAGATATTTTCAGTTTCATGTACAGTGAATTTTACAAGCTTATATGCATCTACACTTACTGATTTAACTTGACAAATTGTTGTTGGTGTTGTGTGGATTTTAAGTATACCATTAATTTCTATGGTTTTTGTTTGTGTTGTTTCTAAAACGTCACGAATCGCGTCATAGGCTTGTGCCTTTAATGAATTGACATTTGTTTTGAATTCTTTTGCTTTTTGCATGTAAAAATCTCCTTAATTAATTCCAATAAATAAAATTTTTCTCGCCACTTTCATATTCTTCAATCAACGAGTCCAATATAGTGTTGTAATCGTTGGTTTTATCTTGTTCGGCTAACAATCTAGCACGATTTTGAAGTTCCGTTAGTTCTTTCTGTGTCATAATTTCATATTTAAAATCGTGGCAAAGTTAATAACATTTTTCGAAATAACAAAAAAAAGAGAAACTTTTTTTGCTTCTCTTTCTAAAACCATTATTAATCACTATGTTATTTCTTTGACTTATTCTTGCCTTTGTATACCATTTTACATTCATAGACATTGTTGTCGGTATCAAGAAACATGAATTTATCCTCGCATAACTGCATTACTTTCATCTTAGGGCTTAATCCGTTTCCGTGCGTCTTACCTTCTTCAAGAACGACTCTCAATAGGCTTTCAATTTTTTTGTCAACCGCATCCTCGACTATTGTTTTTATTAATGAATAATCAACATTCGACGCTGATGTATTTATTGGTGTAATACCACTTTCGGTTATTTTTTCTATTTGTTTTTGTTTGTCTAAGTCTTCTACACGTTCGTTGATTTGTGAAATCTTATCAATTCCCGTAACATTTTGTAATCTTGCCATGAGTTCATCCATTCGTGGGTCAATCGGTACTTCGTTAAGCGGGGTTGAAAGCATACTATCAAGTATAGCCTTCGGAAGTTTTGAATGTGAAAGGTCTCTTGGTGCTCTGCCGTTCTTGATTTCTTCCATTTCCTTGTCGGCACTCCACTTGTTAGGGTTGTTGTCAACATATTTACCATATACTGCCTCATTCAGTGCTTCTGGGCTTCCGCTTATTACTTCTTGTCTCGGTTGTACCAACGGCTGACGCATAGCGGGGGCTGAACCTTCATTTTTTTGAAGTGCCTTGTATAGTTGAAGGGTTTCTTCCAATGATTTACTGTCTGCCATAGTTAGAAAATTTTTATAATAAATTAAATATAGTGTTTTTGTTTTTTAGAAACAATAGATTCGTTTGCGATTTTATAGTCTTGCTGATTGTTTTTTTGGTTATTTCTATATCTTTCCATCCTTACTCTCTGGTTGACTTTACCTACAAGGTGCTTGCCATATTGCGGGAAATTCCGTATACACCAATAGCAGGCATCTTCAAGACTATTGAATCTGCCTATTGGACGGTGAGTTATTTCGCTCTCAACTACCCACATTCCTTCATCATCGAGCGCAAGGGTTATAATGTTGTGGGCTGTTGGACCATAGAATATTATTTGGTTTTCGTCGTCACCCCAATGGTATATTTCAATTCCGCTTGCTTGAAACAGTATTGCATACTGCCCGTATCCAGTTTCTTCGGCATGGTTTGCATCACCGACATTGAATGCGAAGTTGTATCCTGGTCCATATTTGAACTTTGTTGTTCCTCTGCCTGGAGTATAAGCCAACTCGTGAATATCGACTCCGTAATTAAAACCTTCCCTATAAATGCCTTGCAGGTTGTCGGTCATATGCACCATCCATTCATTCTTTACTATTCTTTCAAAGTTGGCCGCAAGGTATAACGGCATATCGTGGTAGTCATACCAATTTGAATCGTTCGAGGCATATTTCAAAAAACGGTCGCTAAATTCCGAAAGTTCGTTACCGAAAAGGTCGCCAATCTGTTCAGCCTTTTCAAATGAATCAAGTTCATAGAAATCTTTGTCAATTATACCCTTTTCAATAAGTTCATCAATCGCTTCCTGGAAATCATAGTTTTCATCAATGAAATTATCGAGCATATAGGATGCGCAACCGCATATGTCGTAACACTTGTCGGCATCATCCATATACATATAACTTTTGAGGGGCATCATCCAGTCCTTGTCAAGGTATTCAAGTAGAACTTGTCTAACGATATTTTCGGTAAGTGTTTTTTTCTTGTTCATGATATTATAGCCTTTCAATCCTTTCCATAAGTGAAAGAACTCTTTTTATGCTTTCGTCCGCAGTTTCAGCATTCTGGTCAGTCCAATCACCGTTAAGATATTCTTTTTCTTTGCGTTTCTTTTCCTTGTCTTCAATATCTTTTAAAACCTCAGCAGTATCATCGTGTACAAGGTTTGTTGTTGCAGCTCTCTTCTGCCATCTTCTTTCACGGTCTCTCATGTTTCTTGCATCCATTTTCTTTCTGCGTTCAAGTTCCTGCCATGCAGTATCAATTTCCGATTGTTTCTGGGTTTCAGCATCGGTCATTTCCGTACTATTCGGTTTTGGACCGCTTGACTGTTTGTCTGATGTTTGTGTATCATCACCATTATCAACTGCATTCTTGGTTTTAAGGTCGTCAAGGGTAATTGGGTGTTGTAATAAATCAAGAGTTCGTTGACCTCGTTCTTTTGCTATGTCACCACTAGTTTTAGCCATTGTAACACCTTTTGGATTTGTTGCATTGTCAACATTTGGAGTTTCCGTCTCGCCAAAACTTGTGACTTTATAAACTAATGACATACTTTTATCCCCTTCTGGATTAAATTTACCATATTTGGGGTCTGGTGGTTCAACAAAGGTTTGTTCGGTTTCTTTCCATGATGAGATTCTGTCAAGTCTGAAAAATTTCCAATGCGGGACTTTGCTAGTAGTATCGCCATATGGTTCGAATGCTCTTATAACATCCCTTCCATTCTTATCCTGACCATATGCATATATTTCAATTACTCTCGGTCCAGTATGTTCATCTTTACCTTCTGTGTGGTATGAAATAATAACTCGGTGGTGTTTGTCCATGACACTATCTATATCAATAGGACTAACCACTGACTCACACAATAATTCGGATAATATTTTTTTAAATAATCCCATTATGGTACTTGATACTGTCCGTCATAAATTTCATCATTATACTCCCGATATGGGTTAACTGCACTATAAATGCTTCTTGTCATTGCAATTCTTCTTGCCCAGTTGTCGGTATTTGGAGTTTTGTCGTCCCCGTTACCTGGATGACTTTCAAACGACGTATCAAAATTTGTAAAATTGAACAAATCTTGTGGCAGTTGGTTGTTGGGCAACCAGAAAGTATGTCCTGGATGTCCAGTACCTTTACCCTGCCAATCGCCGTTTGATAATGCATCAGGATGAGAAGAATTATATTGGTTGACATGATTATAGTCACTACGGACTTCCATCTCATGTCTAGCCTCAATAGACCTTATTTCAAGACAAGTCTGCATTGTTTATGTTTTATGTGTTTGCAACTGCCTGATACGAACCAACACTACCTCTTTGAGTTCTAGCCCTAAGCGATGCCGCTGATTCTACGTATTGGCCTTCAGCAACATTGGCAGAAGTGTCAATAATATTTTCATTATACGGACTATTGCTATTGTAGAGACTTCTAGTCATCATCTGCAATCTAGCCCAGTTGTCTGTGTTAGGTGTCCTTTCGTCACCATTACCAGGATGACTTTGCGGGTCGGTGTCGAAATTTGAATAATTGAATAGGTTAGTAGGAAGATTGCAGTTTGGCAACCAGAAACTATGACCTGGGTGTCCTGTACCTTTACCCTGCCAATCACCTGTTGCAAGTGCATCAGGATGTGTCGCATTATACTGATTGGTTCTTTGGTAGTCGCTACGAACTTCCATCTCGTGACGTGCTTCCATTGACCTAATTTCCAAACATGTTTGCATAATCTTATATATTTTTGATAAGTTATTTATAATATAAATATAGGTGTAGACTTTTTTTATCTATAAATTTGTTTCTATACCATTTTTAATCTGAATTGACCAAGGTTGTGGGAACATGTTTTTTAGTCCAATACTTGTTTTATATTTTTCACCATTATAAGTAAAGACATGACCTTTAATCATTCCTTTATAAACACCATCGCCTAATTCAATGACACTTGGAAGACTATCTAGGTCAATTTTTTTACTTTTATTAGTGTTTTCTAGAACAATATGTTTAAATTTCTTTAATTGTTCCTCGTTAAGATAGAAAGTCCTTGATTCCGAAACATTTTGATAACCGCCATTTGAAATAGCACTGCAAGTTTTGCTTCCACCCTCAATGAATATCGATGCAAGGTCACCTCTCTGGTGACCAATGTCTAGGCAACGGTTGACTAGTATTAGTTTTTCACCAGGTGTCATGTCATCACGATATTCTCTTAGGACATCATATAATGGGTTTAATCCGAAATCACTCCATGCATCACTACCGTCAGGCATTTCTAAAAAATCATAAAAACCAATATCATCAAGGAATTCGCTACAATTTGAATAATTGATTTCATATTCATTTCCATTTTTCTCACACCATTCTCTATATTCATCGCCAAATGCATCTTCAAAATCCTCATCACACCAACCCGTTGAATGCCCTGCAATCTCAGTGCATTGTTCAAGTTTTGCAGTATTGTGCACAATAATGCCTAACCATTCGTCAATGTATTTTTCAGGAAATCTCATTGCATCGCCATACTGCATATAAGCATATAAGGCGTTCTGATATTGTTGGGGATTTATTCTTGGTTCCCAATTGATTTTTTGCTGTGGAGTTTTACGATATTTGAATTCATTAAAAATATTATAAGCATCACAATCCTCAATATTATCGTAGAACAAATCTTCAAAACTTTCATTGACAACACCTTTCACTTTTGGTATCTTTGTTATTTTGAAACCAGAGTTCGCAACATTCAGTAGATTTCTATTAATATCAGACATTCTAATTTTTGTCTTGGTCGGTTTTACCACTCTGTCCTTGGTGTGTTTTTTTCTGAATGAATTGTCAATGCCACCGATTTTCTTTGCTTGTTTAACCCCTTCTACGTTTTCAATTGCGGTATTAAGTGTATTTCTTATCCAGTTATACATTTCAGTTCCGCCGTTCAGAATGTATTCGGATGATTTTTCCGTACCGTTATAATTGTCAAAGAAGTTTTTTATTCGTTTCATTTCATTATATGCAATTCCGCCGTCATTGGCGTCCATTTCAATTATGTTACACAATCTCTTGTAACCTGGTATTGATTTGTCACCCTTGTAATTCTGTAATGTAGTTATAAGGTGTTTGCGGATATTCTCGCCTAGCGGGAATCGTTTACCTTTTAATTCTCGGTTTCCATCGCCCGTTTCAAATAACAAATGAAGCATAATCTAAACACGTTAATCTAAGTCAATGATATAGTCAATATCATCTTCGTCATTATTAATTGTGTCATCTCCTATATTGTTCGGATTGACATATACACCAATACCACCAAAGCGCCCGTAAGTCTGCGGACAGAGCATTTTTCCGAATTTGTCACCAGTTGTCGGTTTGCCATCTTCTCCTTGTTCGACATATCCGTCTGATTTTACGTATTTTTGACCAGTGTATTCTGGTGTTTCATTCGGGGAATCAAGATTATATATTATACCGTTTAATTGTTCTTCGGTTATGTGTAAAATTTTGCGTTTCTGTGTCATAATTAAAACTTTTGATATTTATATATAAATATAACGAAAAACAATAAAAAATGTCAAACATATTAAACCATAACAGACTGGATTTTGATTTTAAAATCAATAGAAGTGAATATTGGGATTTCCACCTTGCAAAGACCCGTCAGTTTCTTCCGTTTGTAAGTGGACTTCAAGAAAGATGCCTTACTTCTTATATTGACACTAATGATGCTGAATGTATTGAAACTAGTGGTCTTGTTTCAAAGAATGAATATAAATGGAATGAGGCGGTCAATAATGGTTTGGAACTTGATAATATCGGATTTACTGGTATGGATAACGGTCTAATTAGATACAATAAGAATAACATTTCAAATAGAGAGTTCCTTGATATGTTTCTTAATTCAAAATACACAATTGAGAAAGATGATTTAAGGTTAAGAGTGAATTCTGTTGACGGTAATAATCTGATATATGACTATTCTGTAGGTATTGTTGAGGATAATGGCCTTGCAGTGTCAAAATTAAATGGTGGTTTCTATCAAGGTTTCTTTCAAAATGAAGAAGGGTGTGAATACAAAGTACTTCCTTCAGCACTTGGTTATGGCGTAACTCTTGAATTTGTACTTAAACGTAGTGATTTTGATGTTGATGATGGTAAATCGAGACTGATTGACCGCTATCCTGATAATAAAGGTATTTTCTTCTATATTGGTACTAGAGCAGAAAACAAATGGTGGAGATATTATGAGACCGAAGAAGTTTTTAACAAGAATGAACAGGGTTATTTTATTGATGGTTATACTACTGGCGATATAATACCACATGATAGCACTGAAACTGATATGCAGTACTTTGCATATCGTGATAGGACACCATATTTTGCTGACGATTACACACATAATTATCTTACTCATGAATATGACGGTGATGAATATATGTATGACTATATAGTGAACAATGGTGTGTATCTTGAAGATATTCCATTATACGATAAAACCGATTATTATACTAAGGACGGGCATCCACTAAAACAAGCCAATATAATAGAATACTTAACCAATAACAAGTTTCTTATGTTTGACCACACCAAGGATGGTTTAACCGCAAGTACATACCAAGAAGGCGATACAATGATTATTACTGACCTTAAGGTTGAACTTGATGAAAATCCATTTTTATTATTTAATAGGTGTAAGGGTGGTTATACCGCAAGTTCATCAAAAGAACTATATAGTAAGGCATCAAATAAATATAATGTTGTCAATGACATAATAAATAATGCATTTGCTTTACAGGTTAAAGATAACGGCAGTATAGGTTACAAATATCTTATAAGAGATTGTGATACTGACCTTAAATACAAAGTTGAAAGCGAGTATTCTTATGAAAACGTAGTACCATACAATGAATGGTGTGTTATTGATGTTAGAATTATTCCAAATTCAGACCCAACAATTGACACCCATCACGCATATATCAAGGATAGCCATAAGATGAGGTTGATGATATATGTCAATGGAAAATTAGTTATGGTTTCAAAAGAAATACCACTGCTTGATTTAAGAAAACTTAATGACACTTATGATAAACAGGAATCAGTGCCATTTAATCTTTCACTCGGTGGAGGAACCCAAGGTCTTGCTGATGTGATTTATACCGATTTTAGGAAACTTCCTGAATATGTATTACCACTTGAAGAAGGTTTTGGTGGTAGTTTTATTGGTTATTTCAAGTCATTCAAATTTTACAACTGCCTCCTTAATTTTAACGAAATTGGAAAAAATTATGAATATGAAATGTCACTAATTAACGGCACCTATGATTTCGACCCGACACATATGCCAAGGCCATTACAGGAGGTTGTTTGTGAAAGAATCACACGAAACAAGATAAAACAAATTATTGTCGACCCTGGCGGACATATTCTAGGCACAACTAACCTTTCATACGATAATGATGATAATGGAAAAGTGCTTGGTATTGAAAATGGTCGTATTGTTTGGGTAGACCGCGGTTTGGGTAAACATAGTGGATTTATGCCAGCACATACTTTGGCTAAAACTATACCGTTATCAATTCATAAATGCACTACAGATGTTATGGTACAAGTATATGAAACTATTGGTTTTATGAGAAGAATGGTTTTGGCCGACGTCAGCGTTAGTGACATTGGTGACGTGACAATATCTGTTACAACTAATCCCAATGGTTTATATTATGATATAATTGGTTAATAGGTTATGTTGGACGAAAAATATATAAGAAAGATTTTAAGAGAAACAATCCAAAATATGTTTCCACCTGTGAACGACAATAACGACAAGCATGTTGCAAATAGAAATCTTTTCACCACTAATGGAAAAACTAATCCAATGAGATGGGTTGACAATGTTTCATATGATAATGAGGATGGACATCAGAAACATTCGTCCGAAGATTTGTCCGCGCCTTACATTTTCGAGCCGAAAAAGTAATAGTTCTTGATATTTATATGCAAGAAACTCATGAATTGAAGTGAAGAACTATTCTAATCTAAATATTACGGGACAGACCTCAAGCATTGTTTATCAGACCGCTAGGAATGGTAGTATCGGTCATTTTGTCATAAAGGACAATGGTATTGACAAGTTGTATGATGGTCTCTCAATTAAAGTAATGTTTGCTACGGAGGCTGATACTGTCATGAATAGTCTTTCAATTGTCAGAGCAAACGGGACCCTTGTTGACAGGGAGTACCCTATTTTCATAAGGATTGGTGAAAATTTGACAAACAAGGATATTTTGGTTAAGTCAACACTGAATCTGACATTCTTGACAATTGATGACATAAAGGGTTGGTATGCCGATGCTGTACCTAATGTCGAAATCCCCGACATTCCAACGGATTTTGGAAAAATAATAGTAAGGGACAGTGATACGGGTGATGAAAAAGTTGTTGATGCCACTGAGATACATGATTCGTTTACTATTGTTGCTGGTGACAATATTAAAATACAAACATTACCGAATAGGAATGAAATAATCCTGAATAGTGAGAACGATGTCACTTTCGGTACACTTAACACCACAAGTATTTCACCACTTCCTGTAAGTTTGCATGAATCTTTCGGTGAAAATATACGACTTCATAAAATTTCAAAGACTGGAAATTACAACGACCTTAACAATAAGCCGACCATCCCTACTGTGCCGACCGAAATATCTGCGTTTAACAATGATGTCGGATATATCACACTTAATGATGTGCCACAGCAGGTTAATGCCGACTGGAATTCTGATAGCGGTGTTTCTGAAATCCTCAATAAGCCGACAATCCACACATATACGGCAGGCGAAGGCATTGAGATTAGCCAAAACGATGTGATATCCTGTACGGTTGAACAAGATACTGACCATGCACACCTGGAACATTTGGATTATGAGAGTTCAGGGCATACAGGTTTTCAACCAACACTGTCAGGTCAGAATGCAGGTACTGATATAAGCATAACGGTAGTAAATGGAATACCTAAGATAAACAATACCCAAGTACCAGTACAACCATCGTGGGGTAACATAACTGGAACTCTTGCGAACCAAACGGACTTGCAGAATGCGCTTAACGCAAAACAAGACATATTGTCATCAGCAAATGAAGGTGATGATATAAGTATTACACTTGTCAATGGGGTTCCGAAGATTAATGTTATCAACATACAGGGTGACATAAGTGATATACAGGACGATATTTCTGATATAGTATCTGATATTAGCGACATTAACTCCGATATTTCAGACTTGCAGTCGGATGTGGGTACTATTCAGAGTTATATACCTTCAAACGCTTCAACTTCAAACCAACTTGCAGTCCATTCTGACATAACTACCATACAAGGTAATATTACCAGTATTGATGGTAGGGTAACAACAATAGAGGGTAAGATACCGACACAGGCTTCAACGACAAACCAACTCGCCGACAAGGAGTTTGTAAATTCATCCATTGCAACCAATACAGCAAACTTCATTGGAACATTTAGTAATGTTAGTTCGCTTCTTGCATATAACGGAACATTGACCAATAATGACTATGCATTTGTCATGAATAGCGTTATTACCAACAATGGAAGTGACTGGACAACATTCTCCGACCTTGATAACTTCAACAAGGACTTGATTACCAACTTCGACTATGCGTGGGTTATTAACGGAACTAAGTTTGATTTATACAGGTTTGACATAACGACACAGACATGGAGTAGTAGAGCAACCAATATTAACAAGACCGATGTAACATTAGTAACGGCCTATAACCGCTACAAGTATAACGGTGATACATCTGAATGGATTTGGGAATATACACTCAACAACTCATCATTCACAGCATCACAATGGGCGGCAATCAACAGTACCATCACATCAGCGAAGGTTGTTACCTATGACGGGTATCAAGCACAGATTAATAACAAGCAGGATAGTTTAACACCTGGTTCGGGAATTTCAATATCAAACAATGTTATAAGTGCTACGCCCGAATGGGGCGACATAACTGGTACATTATCAAGTCAGACGGATTTGCAGACAGCATTGGGTGGAAAACAAAATACACTTACTCCTGGCACTGGCGTGAATATATCCAATGACGTAATATCCGTCACACCGCCCGTATGGGGAAATATTACTGGGGTATTATCAAACCAGACCGACTTGCAAACAGCCCTCGGCAGTAAACAGAACACTCTCACTGCTGGTAGTGGAATATCATTACAGAATGGTAACATCAACACACAAAATATTATTTGGAGGACTTGGTAATGGGACTATATATCGGTGGTGTTAAATATGCAGTTGTAATGGGTAGATACCCAAGGGAACATAGATGCTACTATGATAATGGTGTTATGTACGAAGGTGTTGCACCAAAGAATAGTCTTGATACTGATGCTGTGTGGACTGTTACTATTATCCATCAGAATAGTGATGGTGAAGTTACACAGGTAGAAACATTGTATAACCAAATTTGGGATAATTATATTAATTAAAATTTTACAATTATGGAACAAATTCTAATCAACTACACGCCCACAGACAATGGCTTTACATTGTCTATTGCTGGAGCATATCGTCATTTTGACTACCAAGATGAACATCACACCCCAAGCGAGAAAACTTTGGAAATTAACGCACTTTTGCAGGAAATCATCAATAAATTGAAGTAGTTATGGCAATTGTTTGGGCAAAACAAGCAGGCAACTGGACTGATACAAGTTTGTGGGCGTTTTGGAATGAAACGACCCAAAGTATTGAGGATTACGGACAAGAACCTCAGGCTAATGATGATGTTTATGCTAATGGGAATTCAGTAAGTATTCCTAATACAAACAATTATACAATTTCAGTAAAATCTTTGCGTAATTCCGTAAATCCGATAACTAATATTGGTGGTGGGACTTTTCAAACTATTAATTCTACGTATCAGCATATAAAAATTTATGTTAATGCTGATATATATAATGATGTAAATTCAAATAATTATGTATTAAGGCGCACTACTCTTGGTTCTGGCGGTGGTGAAGTTAATTTCTATGTTAATGGAAATCTCCATGGGAATAACCCAAATCAAGCGTTAATTAATCAAGGTGGTCAAGTTAGTACAGGCGTTACAAACTTTACTATTAATGGTAATTGTTATGGCAGATGCTTTGATTTATCAAATTATACAACATTCAATATTTTGATAAATGGTAATGTATATGTCGAAGATTCTGTTTTCATAAATGGCTTACAAGAAGGCGGTAATACACAAAATTGCCCATTACAAATAAATGGTTCTTTTGTTTCAAAAGGAAATATACCACCTTTAAAAAGTACAAAGGTATTTGTTTTAAATGCCACAACATTAGATTTAGAATGTGGTTTGACAAATACCCCTAATATGGCGAAAGTTAATGTTAGAAATTATTATTATAGAAGTAATATACCACAAAACTTTTATTCGCTTTCAGTGATTGAAGGCTGTTATTATACAACTAATTATCTTGGTGTTAATTGTTCTGTTACTTATATAGGTGATGACCCTGATGATTTTGAATGGTTGTATATTGGCTCATTACCAAACCCTAACCCATATATCATCATCAATCCTAACACAATAGCCGACACCTACCCAACGGAAGATAAAGTTTTAGCACCTACTCAATATGGCGCACAAATGGAACTTGTTGGAACATACACCCCCGACTATCCCCCCGAAAGTGTCGTATTGAAGGATGTTACCTATGATAATGGCAATTATACTGGTACATTGGAAACATCAAACATATCCCAACAACTAATATCACGATTAGAAAACTGTGCTACGGTAGAAACAGTTCAACAACTATTAGTAGCACACTTGGATAACTAAAAATAATATACTATTATGGCAGACGTTAGAACACCCGAATTAGTAATAAATAAACTCACTAAACAACAGTATGAGAATATACAGAACCCATCTGATACTGAAATGTATCTTGTACCAGAGGATGAAGAACATAAACCCATCTGTTACCCTACAACAGCATCAGAAGTACAGACAACATCAATGGTTGTTAAATCATCGGTATCAGATAATGGTAAGATATTAACAGAGAATGGTTTTGTGTATAATACAAGCGGTAACCCAACTATTAGTGATACAAAGGTTATCTGTGACTTGGGTGTTGGTTTATTCGAGAAGAAATTGGAAAACTTAACTATTAATACAGAATACCACATCAAGAGTTATGGGCAGAATAGTAGTGGCCTTGTATATGGTAGTGAATTGGTACAGAGGACACAGTCAACTTATGTACAAAACGGATTAGTATTTCATTTAGATGCAAGAGATTTTGATGAAAATACTAGTACTATTATTGAAAGAATAAATCAAATAAATTTTGATGCAAGAAATGTATCACGTTTTAATAATAAAAAGTTATTATTTGCGTCTGGGAGTTATTTACAACAAACCGATAATTTAGGGATTACTTTGCCGACATCTAATTATACTATTGAAGTTAGTTGTAAAATAGATTTTAATTTATCAACAGGTGGATATATGATATTTCAACCAATTAACTATAGTTATGAACCTTTTTTATATAATCATCGTAGTGACAACCACACATTTCTTAAAACGACAAGAACTAGTTTAGGTTTCTATTTACCAGATTCAAATAACACTTACAAAACAATAAGTTTACCAAATATACCATATTGTAATAACATTGCATTATCAACGGATACATCTTCAAATTACACTAACGCTGGGTTTACGAATTATATTAGAATTGGTTCTCGCGGAGATGGTTCTTGGCAATTTTTTGGTGAAATATATAATATTAGAATATATAATAGAGTTTTAACAGTTGAAGAAATTCAATCTAATTATTTAGTTGATTCTGCAATTTTCTATGATTAATTTATACAAATAGTGGTACTGGTGAGTTTGTTGTAG